>Ga0315289_10003528_pt1 | contig 23638 bp, 19 predicted proteins | sample YL17G11_40_MG_FD_203452 | JGI IMG/M metagenome (GOLD analysis project Ga0315289, IMG submission 203452) | Sediment microbial communities from Yellowstone Lake, YNP, Wyoming, USA - YL17G11_40 | ecosystem: Environmental > Aquatic > Freshwater > Lake > Sediment | place: USA: Wyoming | collected...
GTGGACCAGAAATCAACCCCTCAATCCTAGTCGGAACTCCTTGACAGAACATAGTTTACGCTCTCACACCGCCGAATCAACCCACAAATTCTGCTGAGGAGCCATTTCGGAGAAAGTCATCGTCCGCTTCTTGCCGGTGTCACGCCGTGCGGGACCACCACGATGATTTCGCCTTTCAGACCTTCATACTGGTGTCGGCGGCTTCAGGTAATTTCCGTACCCGACGACGATCGTCGAGAGGATCAGCAGGGCCAGGCCTGCGGCCAACAGCCGGCGCGTGCGGCCGCTGGTGCCTTTCCACTCCCGCAGGAAGATGCCCCACAGCGAGCTGAAGATAATGATGCTGGCCATGTGCAGGGTCCAACTGGAAAACTTGTACTGGCCCATTTGCGTCTCGCCCATGGTGTAGAAGAAGAATTGCATGTACCAGGTGGTCCCGGCCAGGGCGGAGAAGAAGTAGTTCGACACGAGCGGCACGCGGTCGAGGTGGTTGCTGCGTGGGCCCAGCGACTCGACCACCTCTTCGCTGGGGGCGTCGATGGCCGTCTCGATGATCGTTTCCTCTCCGCGCTTGGGCAGGCGGTTGCGAAGCGTCCGCGAAAAGTACTGATAGCCCGTGCGGTTGCGGACGTTCAACAGCACGCACCAGAGGAAGTTGCTGGTAAACCCGCCCAGGAGCACCACCACGAGCACGGGCAGGCCCTGCCAGAGCACGGGCGTCCCGTGGCGCAGGGCGATTTCCTTGACCGGATTGCCGGCATCGATGCCAAACGACATCGACGCGCTCATCACGCCCGAGAACGTGGCGACCAGGATCCCTTTCTTGAAGTTGAATTCGCGAATCGACGCCTTCTTGGCGGCCTCCGACATCTCCCGTTCTTTCGACATGCCCGCCATGCCGGCCACGGCAATGCCCACAAGGCAAATGCCCACACCGAACAAGATCCACTGGCCGCAGCGCGTGGGGACAATCTGGGTGAAGAACTCGCCGTGGAAGATCGGCGGCACCAACGTGCCGAAGGCGGCGCAGTACCCCAGCGCGACGGCCATCCCCAGCGACATGCCCAGGTATCGCATCGTCAGTCCGAAACTGAGCCCACCGAGGCCCCACATCGCGCCGAACAGATACATGAGCAGTAAGGTCTTCGGCTCGCTTTCCCGCAGAATGCCCGCAAGATCGGGCGTCATGAGCGAGGCGATCAACCCGGGGGCGATGATCCAGCTAAAGAAGCCGCCCGTCAGCCAATAGGTTTCCCAGGCCCATTTCTTCACGCCCCGATAGGGCACGTAGAAGCTGCCCGAGGCCAGCCCGCCCAGCCAGTGAAAGAACATGCCAAGGAAGGGATTGGGGCTCATCAGAAAAAGCGATTGGGGCTCATCAGAAATCGGCCAGCAGGCAACTAACGCTGTGACAAGACGGTCCGTTCATAGTTCTTGACTTCCTCGAACCAAGCCCGACCAACGGGCACGCCGCACTTCAGGCAGTAGTAATCCCACACGGCGCCAAACGGAAGCGTTTTGATTTCTTCGAGCATGGCCAGCCGCGCGGTCAGATCGCCTTCCGCCTCCAGGCGGCGGAGCATATCGGTCGGCTCCAGCAGCGCGGCGAGCAGGGCCTTAATCATGGCGCGAGTGCCGGTTACCCAGGCCGCGATGCGGTTGATCGAGGCGTCGAAGAAGTCCAGGCCGATGTGTACGCGGTCGAGGAAGCCGCCCCGCACGATCTCCTCGGCGATGGCCCGCAGCTCGTCGCTGAGGATCACCACGTGGTCGCTGTCCCAGCGGACGCCACGGCTGACGTGCAGCAGGATCTTGTCGAGGTACAGGAGCACCGAGGAAATCTTGTCGGCAATGGTTTCGGTGGGATGGAAATGGCCGGAGTCGAGGCAGAGCAGTTTGTGGTTCTGCACGGCATAGCCCAAATAGAACTCGTGCGAGCCGACCACGTAGGTTTCGGAGCCGATCCCGAACAGCTTGCTCTCGATGGCGTCGAGGTTGAAGCTCGCGTCGACCGGCGCGACAAAGATGCGGTCCAGCGAATCCTTCAGCCGCCGCCGCGGCGCCAGCCGATCGACGGTAACGTCTTTGTAGCCGTCAGGGATCCAGAGATTCGTGACACAGGGCGTGCCCAGGGCTCTGCCCAACGCCGCGCCGATCCGCCGACAGGCGATGGCGTGCTCGATCCAGAAGCGGCGGATGCCCTCGTCGCGGTGCGAGAGGGTAAAGCCATCGGCCGCCTTGGGGTGCGAGAAAAAGGTGGGATTGAAGTCCAGGCCGATCCCGAGTCCCTTGGCCCAATCGATCCAGCGCTGGAAATGGCAAGGCTCGATCTCGCTGCGCTCCACAGGTTTGCCCCCCGATTCCAAGTAGATCGCGTGGAGATTGAAGCGGTGCCGGCCGGGGATCAGCCGCAGTGCTTCCTGGGCATCGCGGCGGAGCTCATCGGCGGTGCAGGCCTTGCCGGGAAAGCTGCCGGTGGCCAGGATGCCGCCGCCGGCGAGTCCTGCGGCCGTCTCGAAGCCGCCCACGTCGTCTCCCTGCCAGCAGTGCATCGATATGGCGATCCGCTCGAGCCTCGCCAGGGCGGCATCGGCGTCGACGCCCCACTCGGTGTAACGCTCGTTGGCTGATCGGTATGCCTCTTCGACCGACGGAGCGTTCATCAAAGACCTCTCGACCTAAATGGACTTGCGTGATTCCGGGAGGATTCAGTACGTGTGCCACTGCTTGCAGCGACTCCAAGAACCGTTCCAAGCCAAGCGAAACACTGCTTGCCGGAAACCGTCAAGGGCGAAACAACCGGCAAGCAGTGCTGCCCGCCAACCCACTCGACTCGTTCTCGCGGCAAGCAGTGGCACACCTCGGTTGTCCTCCCGGAATCACGCAACCCTATTTGGCTGGTTAAAATGCTTCTTGAAATCGCGTTACTGCGGCTCCCGCAGTTCCGCGACACGCAGCGTGACGGGACCCAACAGGCCGGAATCCTGCAGTGGGTCGTCTTTTTTCCAAAGCCGGTGGGAGGTAAAGGTGTAGCGGCCGGTGGGACTGGGTTTGCCCTCCAGCAGCCATTGCGGCCACTCCTTCAACGTGATGCCGTCCGGCCGCGGGCTGTCGTCGGGCAACTGCTCGTCGCCAATGAGCCGGTTCACCCACAGGTTCACGACTTTCACTTCCAGCACGTTCTCGCCCGGCTTGGCAGCGTCGGTGATGTCGACCCGGAAGGGCGGCTTCCAGAGGACGCCAAGGTCCTTGCCGTTGAGCTTCACTTCGGCCATCACCTCGACCCGGCCCAGGTCGAGGTACAACCGCCGGTCGCGCTGCAGCAATTCCGGCGAGAGGCGAAACGTGTTGCGGTAAGTCGCCGTTCCCGAGAAATACTTCACGCCGGGGTCGCTGTGTTCGCTCCAGGAGATCAATCGCTCGAGCGCCACGCGCGGCGGCGCACCCCAATTGGGCGGGAAACGCAGTTCCCACGCACCAAGGAGTTCTACCGTCGGCGGCAGTCGCGGCGCCTCGCAGCGCAGAATCTGCCCGGACGCCGTCTTTAGCTCGTAGCGTCCGGGTTGCCCGATGGTCGCCTCGCACACGCCCTGTCCGTTGCGCACCAACTCGATGGCGGGCAGGTCGCTGCCGATCGGCTCGCCCGGCGGCGGTTGCAAAGCCGTATCGAGCAGCGGCTTTCCATCGCGAGCAACCGAAGTGATGCGATCCGCCTCGGGCGGCGAGCTTTCACGGAACACGACGAACACCGAACCGCTCGGATCGAAGTGGATCGGCACGCGCACACAGCCGTCGGCTTCGTCGTAGACGGCTATACGCTGGGTGCGGCCGGTGTCGGGCCACCAGAGTTCCGGCCGTTTGCCCCGGACACGGAACGAACAGATCGCTTCCTCAGGCTCGGGGCTTTTGTTGGCCACGAAATAGATGTCGGTCCCGCCGCCGGCCCGATGGATGTAGCGCAGGCTCGGCGTGCCACTGTGCGTGCGATAACTGAAGTCGGGTGGAAGTCCCGTCTTGGCGAGCCATCGCCCGATCAGGTCCACGTCAGGAAAGAGATCCGGGGCCGAGGAAGCCTGCGCGACATCCCCCCAGGGCTTCATGCCCAGCGGGCCGAGTTCCATGGCGACGGCCCAGCCGCCGGGCGAGGCGGCGTCGGAGATCCACCCGTCGGCCACCTTCTCGGCGGCCTGCCACGAGCCGTCGGTGGCCAGTTCGAGCGTGCGGCCGTCACGATACGTGATCTTCAGGGCGCCGATCAGGCCCGCGGGGTTCGGTTTCTCGGTGGTGTTGACGGCCTCGACGGCGACCAGGTTCGGCCCGGGGCGCAAGAGCGACGTAATGTTCATTTCGTACGCTTGGTTGAAGCGCTCGCCCGCGCCGGCACGCCGGCCGTTGATCCAGCATTGGAAGGTGTTGTCGGCGGTCATCACCAGCCAGGCCGACTCGACGGGGCTTCCCGCCTCGACCGTCACCACACGGCGGAAATAGCGATTGCCCGGCGGAGCCGATCGGGCGGGATTTCCCTCCTTGCGCCAGATCCATTTCGCGCTGCGCAACTGCGGCCGGCGCTGCGAATCGGGATCGCGACGGGTGGCCAGCTCGCTGCCCCAAACGACGCGGCCTTTTCCGCAAGTGCGCTCGGTGAGTTCGGCCGGGGTTTTGCCTTCACCCCACACTTCGGCGGCCAGCCGGCTGACTTCCGCGTCGCAGTTGGGATAATCGCTGAGACTGGGCGACTTCGCCGGGCGCGGCCCTATGACCGTCGCTCCCCCCTCGATCAACTCCTTGATCTTGCGGAGCAGCCGTGGCGTCATGGTCTCGGCCCGCGGCAACACCAACACGCGGTAGCTCATGCCGTCGGGCAATACCAGCCGGCCGTCCCGAACCGACATCCGGGTGAGCACGACCTCGGGGGGACAGGTATCGAAATTATACCCCGGGCGCTCGAGGGGTTGGCCCGCCTTATCTGGCGTAGTCGACCCGAATGCCCGCTGCCCGCTGAGGCTTTGCGGCGAACCCTCGGGCCCCAGCATGCAGATGTCGGCCACGAACAGGCCATGCCGCAGGAGGAATTGGCAGCGGGCGAGATACTGGTGCCACGCCTTCGATTGCTCCCACCAGGTCTGCGTGCGCTCGTAGTGCAGACCCCAGGGGCCCATCGACATGCCTGGACGGCGGTCCATCCAGGGCTGCAAGGCATAGCGGTGAAAGACGAAGCGATTGATCCCTTCGCAGAAGGCCCAATCGCCCAGATCCTTCACGTTGCCCGGATGCCCCAGCCACTTTTCCGTGTTCCTGGCCGTGAATGCCTCGGCGCCCACGATCTGCTTGCCATACACGTGGGCGGCCGAAGCCATCTCGGTGCAACTGAAAGCAGCGCTGTACTTGTTCCAGGACCAGAACTCGCCCATCGGCTCATCGGCCCGGCCGGCGTAGGCCATCTCGTCGCAAGGGCAAGTGTGGTAGGCCTCGATCGACAGCCGCAGGCCGTGCCGGTGCGCCAGTTCGCGGAAGCGGCCGGCGTAATTCTCCAACAACAATTCGGAAATCGTCTCGCGCAGATCCCAGAGAAATCGCTCGGAGACCTCGATGCCGTCGACCACCCGGCCAGTCAACACGGGCAACAGCGGCCACAGGTCGTAGCCCCGCCGCCGCTGGAACTCCTCGCGCATCCGCGGAGTCCAGTTCTGGGTGCCGACCTCCCAACTGTCGATGTGCGTGGAGACCAGGGTTTTTCCGGCCAGGGGGCCGACGTCGGCGATGATCCGGCCCATCAGAGCGTTGAAGTGCGCCTCGGCGGCCTCGCTGCTGAGCTTATCGCATTCCAGTCCGCGGCCGTCGACGGGCGCAGGATGGTTCTCCTTGCCGGTGGGAGTGTGCCCGATCCGCAGCACCGTCCAATTGCCCGGCGGAACGTCCCACGATAATCTACCGTCGCCGCTCATTTTCGCCGCCAGGTCGACCATGCGGCCGCGATCGACGGCCTCGCCGGGGGCCACCGTCGGCCAGGTTGCCAAGACCGTCAGTGCCGTGCGGAGTGGAGTAAACGCGGCCTTGCCTTGGATGTTCTCGATCCGCGCGTTGCCCTGCGGCGTGGGGAACGCCAGGACTGCGATGTCGCGATAATAGTCCCTTACGGCCTTCGGCTGTTCCAACGGGCCGTCGAACCGGAGCGGTCCCGCTACGCTCTTTTCACTCCAGACGACCTTCTGCATGGCCAGTTGGGGCGTGATCCACGGCCCGCCGCTGCCGCACCAACCGGCGTCGTTGTTCATGTTGATTTCCAGGCCCAAGCGGTGCGCCTCGGTGCAGGCGTGTTTGATCAGCTCGCGCCACGCCGGGCTGGCAAATGGCACGGGGCCGCGCGGCGTGCCCTGGGCCGTTTCCATGTAGAGCACGCCGCCGATCCCCACTCGCTCCATCGCCTCAAGGTCGGCGGTGATGCCCTCGCGGGTGATGTTGCCGTCGAGCGGGAACCAGTAGACCCAGGGCCGGGCCGCAGGCGGCGGGGTCGTGAAGTTCTTCTCCAGGTCTTCCGCCGCCATCACGTCCGTGCAGCAGAAAGTTACCGTCGCGATAACCCAAAGTCGCTTGAGGATCATGGTTCCTCACACTCCCGTCTTATGGACACTTCAGGTAACGGTTCACGCTCCCACCGGGGACTGCTCCATTTCGCGGTCGAAACGCGCTTTTGGCGAGAGGACTCCGGCCGAAAAACGGACCTGTCCCCTTCTGCGTTTCACTATTGCTTCACGTACTCATGCAGACATTGCAGGTAGCTTCGGTATTGATCGAGAGAGACTCCCGGCGGGGTCTGATGATCGACGCTGGGAATGAATCGACCACTCTTCATCAGCGGCACCAGCCGCTCGAATTCATCACGAATTGCCGCTTCGCCCTGGTTCATGACCATCTTCTTGTAGTGGCCCACCATGCACAGCGACGGGAAGCAGTGCCGCAGAATCATTCCCTCCACGCCGGCCTGCCGCTCCAGCGGCAGCACCCCGTCGATTCCCTCCCGCAACAGCCACGGCACCATTTTAGTCACGTCGCCGTCGGTGTCTACCAGGACCATTGCCCCCAGCTCTTTCAGTCGGGGTACAAGCCGCCGGTAGTACGGCGCGATGAACTCATCGAAGACCCGTTCGGAGATCATGGGACCATGGTTATACGACATATCCTCGGCGATCGTCACCAACGTGGGCACGCAGACCTGTGCCACCTGCGAAACGATCCGCAGGTTGAACTCCGTGAGGTCCTGGTTGATGCGATGGATCAACTCCGGCTGGTCGTAGAAGGCGAGACTCACCTTAGTGAATCCCATCAGGGTCCGGGGAAACCAGAAGTGGCCTTCCAGCGTAACCCAAACCACGGCCTCGCCCGAGGCTTGCCGAACAGCCCACGGTCTCATCGATTCGAGGGCCGCCGAGTGGTCGGGGAATAACCGCGGCCGAACGCCACCGGAACTGCAACTCATCTTGATCATCAAGACCGTCGCCTGCTTGGCCGGCTTCTCCAGCCCCGAACGCATGCGGTCGGCTTCTCCAAGGGCTTTCCACCTGATAGAATCCAAACGCCAGGATCGGCGTCGGCGGGCATGACGAGCCGCCCAGGGTTGAGCAGTTGAAGGTTCTCTTCCACTAGGGCTTTGGCGGAATGCGCCTTCGCCTCCGACTTGGTTCGGCATGACCTTTTTGACAACCTGGAAGAAGGAGCCGAGCCATGGGTTACACACGTCGGGAATTCCTCGTGACCGCCGCAGCGGCTGCAACAGCGTGCGCGCGTACGCTACCCCGCGCTGCCGGCGAGAGACCTCAAGGCAAGAAGCGGCACATCGTTACCCTCAGTTTCGACGACGGCTTCAAAAAATCTTCGCTGCGCACCGCCGAGATCTTTGAGAAATACAAGTTGTCGGCCTGCATCAATGTGATCGCCACCGGGCACCGGAAGGACTTTGTGGTGCCCGACGAATACCAAGCGAACATCCCTAAGGGTGATTTCGGCCTCTGGAACGAACTGCAGCAGCGGTCTCACGAGATCATGCCGCACGGCTACAAGCATGCCAACAAGCGGAACCTGCCGTTTGCCGAAGCACAAGAGCTGATCTTGCGGTGCCTGGATGTCTTCGCCAAGGAACTGAAGGGTTTCGACCCCAAACAGGCGGTCTTCAATTTTCCCTACAATGCCTCAACGCCCGCCTTGGAACAATGGCTGCCGACCCAGGTGAGGGCTTTCCGGGCTGGCCCCAAAGCGCTCAATCCACTGCCCCACCAAGGTCAAGTGAAGCTGACCGTCATGGGCTTTGGCCCTGGAAATTGCGAACACGCCATCGATCGGGAAATCGAGAATCTGCTGGCCGCGAAATCCGGCTGGCTGGTCTTCAACACCCATGGACTCGACGACGAAGGTTGGGGGCCAATCCGCGCCGCCTATCTGGAGCGGCTGCTGGAACGCTTGCTCTCCATCGACACCGTAGACATTCTGCCCGCCGGCATGGCTTTGACCAAGTATGCCGGCTAGAACATGGCCGCGTCTATCGCGATCATTGCCATGACAGCAGCCCCACAGCCAAATCGCAAGCGACTTTCGAAAGCGGATGGGGAGGGATTCGAACCCACGGTGGACTCGCGCCCACAGCAGTTTTCAAGACTGCCGCCTTAGACCACTCGGCCACCCATCCTAAGTTATTAAGTCCTAATGACTAGCGATGTGCTTTTCGAGTCGTATTACGATCCGGGTCACTCTCGCCATTTTCATGGTATGCAACCCCCGCTTAAGGCACAAGGAGGCACTGGTACAGAGTATTCCCCTCATCATCGAGAACGATAAAGGCAGGCGGGGCTCAGAGTTCGATCCGGCGCGGTTTTCTTAAGCAAACCGACTTCTGGCTGCCGCCTTGCCGCAAACGAACACGGGCCAGCCCGGTGGCTGACCGGCCGTTAGGTTGGGTATGTGGTGGTCTGCTACGCCGCCCGCGTTCGCCGTCGCCAAGCGTATGCGAGCAGGCTAACGGTACCGACCGCGACGAGCGCGAAGGTGGAAGGTTCCGGGATTGTAAGGGCAAAGATCGTACCATTTCCGTAGGTGCCGCCCTGTAACGTCATCCCATAGAGGGTTGAGCCGCTGAGGGTCAAATCGCCTCTGGGATTCGCGCCATCGGTGGTGCCGCCGCCGAACGAGCGGAGGATACTGAAGCCGCTGCCATCCGTGCCGAGCTGAAAAATGGTACCCGCGTTGTTGCTGCCGCCTGCGCTGGTCATCCCATACAGGGTTGAGCCGCTCAGCGTCAAACTGCCAAAAGGACCGGCGCCGTCGCCGCTGCCTCCGGCGAAGGAGTGCAGGAGACCGAAGTCGCTCCCGTCCGTGCCGATCTGGAAAATGGTGCCGCCGTTGTTGCTGCCGCCGCCACTGGTCATTCCATACAAGGTTAAGCCGCTCAGCGTCAAACTGCCATCCGGGTTTTGCCCGTCGAGGAGGCCGAACGAGTGCAGGATGGCATAGCCCTTACCGTCCGTGCCGACCTTGAAAACGGCGCCCACGTAGTTGCTGCCAGCGTCGGAGGTCATTCCATATAGGGTCGAGGCGCTGAGCGTCAAACTGCCAGAGGGAGCCAACCCAGCCGCGGGGCTGAAGAATTGGTGCAGGATGCTATAGCCACTGCCATCTATGCCAATTTTGAAAATCGTGCCTGGTATGTCGCCGCCGCCGGGAGTCATCCCAAATAGCGTTGAGCCGCTGAGGGTCAAACCGCCATGGGGACTGACCCCTTTGATTGAACCTCTGAAGGCGTGGAGGATGCTATTGCCGGTGCCGTCCGTGCCGATCTTGAAGACCGTGCCCCTGTCGTACCGGCCGCCATTGTGAGTCATCCCATACAGGGTTGAGCCCGTCAAGGTCAAACTGCCGAAGGGATAGGCGCCATCCGCGCTGTGGCCGGCGAACGAGTGCAGGAGGTTAAATCCGCTGCCGTCGGCGCCGATCTGGAAAATGGTGCCGAGGTTTTTGCTGCCGCCCTCGTGAGTCATTCCGTACAGGGTTGACCCGCTCAGGATCACACTGCCATAGGGCGACGCCCCGTCGCTGCTTCCGCCAGCGAAGGAGTGGAGGACACTATAGGTTTGCCCTTGCGCGACGGCCGAGTACGTGAGAGAAAGCAGGACGGCAAGGCAACCGAGAGCCGGAGCCAGGGCAGAACGGCTTGGAAATGCTGTGGCGTTTCTCGTTGGCGGCATCGTCCGAATCACGCCACAGGTCCTTCTACGAACACGAAAGCAGTTTCGCCGGGCGTTGGGTGCAGCACGGGACGATTCCTGTTGCTGAGCCATTCGCGAAACCACCGGCTCAACAAGCCAAGAGCGAGGGAAACGCGGGCACCCTACCCTACTACTCTCGATTTTAGGCGACGCGACCATCTTGTCAAGCGTTTGGCGGGAGACTTCCCCCTCCCGGGTGTTTGAATGTTCGGGTTGGCAGAAATCGTGAAGCCCTGGCAGCAGCGTGGCTGAGCGCCTTGTTCAGCCAAAGCATCTTGGCGGTGCAGAAGAAATCGGGAGACCGTGACATTAGCCTGGGACGATGGAACTGCTGCTGCGCTGAGAGGGCACTGTACGACAGTCCAGGGCGGAGCCCTGTCCGTTATACACAACTCACAGCCGGTTTCCTGAACGAACCAAATCGATTCTCACAACGTATAAATAGAAACAGGCCCCTATCCTTCCCACGCGTCGACATCTCCGTCCGCAACGGTAGTACGGGTTCCTCTTCTCTGTTCGCGCCCACCTGTGCGAGGTAAAACAGAGAAGAGGGACCCGTATTGCTTTGGACCAGGGAAACATACGGTACTGCGAGGTGCGTTGTCGAAGGCATTATTGCGCCTCCTGGGCCACACCACGATCAATCCTGGCAACCGTTTACGACTTATGTATAACGGACAGGGCGGAGCCCTGGGACTCGGGCGAGGCAGAGCGTCCGACCCCGATTTTGATCATCGCGCCATCGGTGGGCGGCGCCTGAGGAGCCTGAGGAGCAGATTGAGTGGAGCCGGCAGGCTTAGCGGCGCCGGGGGCCGCTTCCGGGGCGGCGGGTGAGAAATCGGGCCCCTGGCGGTCCAATTCTTCAAACAGTTTCTCTTGCTGTTGTGGGCTAAGAACCTTCAGTGCCTTCTCCCCCGTTTCACGGTCCATCTGCCACGTCATCCTGTCCCCTTCCTCACGCAGCCGACGCAACTGCTGCTTCTGCTCCTCGGTGGCATGAATCCGCTGGAGAATTCCCGGCTGTCCCTGATCGGCGCCCGCCAGCGGGCCAAAGCTTAAGCTGTGAAGGACTGCGTTTCGCAGCGAGATTTTCCGCAGCGCGGCCAACTGCTGCGCCGTCAGCAGCCCCGCGGTTTGCTCGCGGACCTGTCGTGCCATCTCTTCCAGTTTTCGCTGGAACTGGGTCTGCTTCGTGCGTTGCTGTTGCGCGGGCAGAAGGCCCTGTTCAGGAGCCTTGGAGAATTCCGAGGATGCTGCTGGGGACTTGGCGAAGATCGTCTGCAGCTTGGTTTCTTGCCCGGCGCTTAGCTCTAGTTTTTTGCGGACCTCCGGACTGGACAGTGCCATCAGTTCCGGCGGCGGAAAGCTGACGATCATGCCGGGCACTAGCGTCTGCTGCAGATCCGATTTGCCCACGATCCGCTCGATCGCGTCCCACTGTTGTGGCGTGATCAGGGTCAGCATCTTTTGCTCGTTTTGCTGCAGCGCCTGCTCGACCTTTTGCCGCTGCTTATCTTCCTCGAGTCGCCGGGTCAATTCCTTTTTCTGCTCCTCGGTGACGCCGATCTGTTGGCCGAATTGCGGGTCGTACAGCAGGCGTCCGACTGCCTGAAATCCGACGACCGTGCTGTGCAGCCCCGCCAATTGCTCCGCTGCAAGCAGTTCCTCGACCTGTTGGCGAAGGCTTCTCGTCTCTTGCGCCAACCTCGTTTGGATCTCGCGTTGCTGGGCAGCGCCCTCTGGCGGCGCCGGTTTCTCCGCTTCTTTCCGCTCTTCTTCGCCGGCCTTGCGCAGTTGCTCGAGGCAATGACGGGAAATCTCCCGCAACTTCTGCTCCTGATCGCTGCTGAACTTGAGCTGCTTACGAACCTCTTCTTGGCCCAAAATGCTGTAGCGGTAGACTGGGACAAAGATGTAGCCAGACCCCCGCGGTGGCGCGCCCGTTGCATCCACGGTGAGCGTTCCCGCAGAAACCCGGACGCTCCCCATCGCGGCAGGCAAGGAGGGGTTCGACGGTTCTGCCCGGTCGTCGAAGCAACGGATCACTTGCCTACGTGGAACCCATCCGCGTTGCCCCTGGGCGTTGAGTTCGACCAGCAGGGACTCCCCTTTCGTTTCAACCACCTTGCGGATTTCTCCACCGTGGAGCACTGCGAGCACGCCGGCGCCAGTTTTGACTTCGATCGTCGTGGGAAGCATGGTGACAAGATCCCCCGCGCGCACCGTGTACTGAGAATTGGAGTCCAACTGTGCCAACAGAGAGTCGGCGTCCGGGCGCATGCAAAAGAATACCTTCTTCTTCAGCGCCGCTTCCAGCAGCCGCTGGGCTTCGTGCTTGCGCCCTCGATCCACAGAGACTCGGGCGACGTAGTAAGCCGTGTCGCCGCTCATGTCTGCGGTCGGCAGCGCCAGCAGCACCTTCTCGGCATCGTCCAGCCGTCCGAGTTTGTACAACACCCAGCCGTAGGTCGAGGCAGCCTCGGTGTTCCAAGGATACTGACGGGCGTTCTTCTCGGCGTACTGCAGGGCCCGCCGCCTCTTGGCTTCGTCGTTTTGTTCACACAGTGCCAGCGCAAGGTTATTGCTGGCCGGGAAGTTGTTCGCTGCCTGCTGATTGGCCGCCTGGAAGCATTGCTCGGCCGTCCGGTAGTCCTTCTGCCCGAAGGCACAGACGCCCAGCAGAATCTCAGCCTCTAGCGAGTCGGGGTAGATTTTCAGGGCTTGGGAAGCAAGTTCCCGCCCCCGAGCCAGTTGCCCCGACATCATCGCGTGCACTGCTGCCGCCCTCTGGGCATTGAAATCCGCGTCCGGCGCTACCTCGGTGCTGTGGCGTGTGAAGACTTCCTGCTGCGGCGCGGCGGAAGATTGTTCCGGAGCAGCGGACAGCGACTGGCGCTCAGCGGCTTCTTCACCGTGGGCTGGTGCGGCGGGCTCCTCTTTGACCGCGTCTTTGGCTTGCAACTCGATGCGAAGAGCACCGAGTAAGACCACCAGCAGAGCTAGAGCGACGACGAGCGTCTTTTGCATGAGCGTATCCCCCTCGGACGCGAAAGAAAGTGATGAATGCGTGTGGAAAGGCCGCGGCCCCAGGCGGCGGGCTGGTGCCATAGGCCAGGGCGCTCGCGTAGCGACCAAAACTTTGACGCCGAGCACGCAATCATGAGAACGACGATCATCACCCTGGGATTGGTCCTGATCTTCGGCCGCGCAGCGTTGGGCACGTCCGACTCGACCAGAATAACCCTCGACCTCTGGCCGGGCAAGGCCCCTGGCGAGGTCGAGTCAACCGGCGAGGAGCAGGCCAAGACGGAAACCCGGCCGGACGGCACGACAGTCATCGCGAGCTTGACCAACGTGTCGAAGCCTTCCGCCAGTTGGCCGAAGCGGTGCGAGGAGTGGCTCCGCGACACGGGTGTTCTCAAGCTCGACGGGGAACGCTGACGTCATCTCCTTGCTCGGCACACTGTACTTGGAATCGAGGATCAGGTCGAAGCGGACCAATCAACAGCAGCACGACGCCCAGGGCCACCAGCGGCATAGTCCCGTAGCCAATGAAGACGGGGACGTAGCCGTAACGATCGATCGCCCGTCCCGAAAGCCAACTGAACAGCATCCCGCCGAACCCCGAGCCCATGCTGGCCAGGCCCCACACGGAGCCAACCATGTTCCTGGGGAAGACATCGGCCGGGAACGCCAGCGTGTTGGCCGTGTAACCCGTATACCCCAAGGTGGCGACGGAAACCAGGGCGATGGCCAAAGCGGCGTTGGGCGCCAGGATCACCGGAATGGCCGCCGTCATCAGCAGGGCGAAGACCGTGACGGACACTCGGCGGACGGCGGCGATGGGCAGGCCCAGTCGGATGAGCCGTTGTGTCAGCAGCCCGCCGACGATGTTGCCCACGTCGGCCAGTTGCCCGCCTCGCCCATGCCCAGCAGGAAGCGGAAGCAGCCCAGCGAGACGGGCCCCCTGGCCAGTGCGTGCAGCAGTCCGGCCGTAGACCACCACGCCATGCACAGCGCATAGCCCAGCTTTGTGCCCAGGCGGTCCAGCAGCGGCCCCGAGATCCCATTCATCACCGTATACGCCAACATGAACGCCGAGAGGATCAGCCCGTACGTTTCGTCGCTCATGCGGAACTGCGTCTTCAGTTCCGGCGCCACCACCGAGAGCGTCTGGCGGTCGAGGTAGTTGATCGCTGTCGCCAAGAGCGCCAGTGTGATCATCCCCCAGCGCAGGGGTGAGGGGCGCGACTCCGTGATGCTCTCATAGTCCCGCCGTGTCGTGCTCATCGCACTGGATCATTGTCCGGATGTTCCAGGTGCGGCACCGGCAGCACCGATCGGCCCTTGCGCTCGATAGGGGGCAACCACTCTCGCGGCAACCGGATGCCTTTGTAGAGCAATTCGCCCTCTTCCTGGATGCCCGGCGTCTGCACGTTCCAGGCGGAGCGCAACTCGAAGACCTCCAGCGACACCATGTTCGCCGAGCCGCCCACACTGTAGAGCGTAAGCGTCTTGTCGTCCGGCGGGGGCACCAAGCAGCCGGTCATGGGCAACTGGCCGTCGTTGGCAAAGACCTCCAGGCTGGTGCGGTCCACGAGAATTTGCAGCTTAATGCGGCCGCCGTGCAGCGCCAGCGGGGCCGACTTATCCAGGCAGGAGAGCTTCCTGTCTTTGGCCGACCAGGCGATCGTCTGGCCACGAATTATGAGGCCCACTTCGTCCGCGCCGGCCGGGTCGATGCAGACGCGGATGTCGAACAGCTCCCCCCGCATCCCGGCCAGCGGGTCCTCGCCAGGCTTGACGCCCATGTTTTTCCACTCGTGCTTCTTCGCGTGCAGCAGTTCGATTTCCTTGACCGGGGTGCGGCACAGGCGCAACCCCTCGGGCAATCGCCGCAGCTTCAACTCGCCGGGGAAGCTCATTTGCTGATTGAACGGCATTTCCGGGTATTTGCCGCCGTTCATCCAGCCGATTTGGATCCGCCGGCCGTGGCGGGCCGGGATGTCGCTGAAAGTCTGCACGGCGTAGTAGTTCTTGCCCCAGTTGCCCTGGATGGCGCTGGTGGTGTCGGGCGTGAACCTGCGGCCGTCGAAATCGCCGACCAGGTAACGGTCGTTGGCGCTGGTGAAGACCCATTTTCTCGTCTTCTCGCCTTCGACGGCGATCTCGAAGAAGTCGGGGCACTCGCGGCAGTCGGCCGCCGTGAGGGTCTGCAATTGTGTCCAAGTCTTCAAGTCGGGCGAGGAAAAGAAGCCGAAGTCGTTCTGGTCGAGGTAGAGCACCATGATCCAGCGCTTCGTCGGCTCGTGCCACACGACCTTGGGATCGCGGTTGCGGCCGATGACGTTCGCCAGAACCGGGTTCTTTTCGTATTTCATCCAGGTCCGGCCACGGTTGTTGCTGTAGGCGATCGCCTGGGTGAAGGGTTGGCCTTGCGAGAGGAGCGACGTGCCGCCGGCGCAAGTGTAGATGCAGATCAGCGGCTTTTCCTCACTCCGCTGGAACCCGGCCGTGTTGTTGCGGTCGACCACGGCCGAACCGGAGAAAATCGTGCCCAAGCGGTCGGGCCGTAGGGCGTCGTCCAGCTCCGTCCAATGGACCAGGTCGCGACTGACCGCGTGCCCCCAGGTCATGTTGCCCCACTTCGTGCCTACGGGATTGTGCTGGAAGAAGAGGTGGTACTCGCCCCGATAGTACGCGAGCCCGTTGGGATCGTTCGTCCAGCCCGTGCTGGGGCTGAAGTGGAACTGGGGGCGACATGCCTCGTGGCATAGGTTCTTGTCCGTGGGGGCCGCGTCCACCTGGCGGATCGACGCAAGGAAGCCAGAGCCTTCGCGGACCTGGTCGATCCGCAGGGCGACCTTCTTGCCCTTCCACGGCGCGACGTCGAGCGGGAACCAGTAGTCCGGCTGGGCGTCGGCCGGCTCGATGTCGTAATCGCAGAGCAGTTGCCCGTCCAGCAGAAGGCACAGCTTGCGTTTCGGGCCGCCATATTTGATGGGCAGCAGGAGAAAGCGTTTCTCGAGGACCAGCTCTCGCATCTGGTCGGCCAGCAGGGGCTGGGGCTTTTTGTCGGTGAGCGCGATCTGATCGACGTGGATGTGCCCCCAGCCGCCGCTGGCGTTGTCGACGATGTCGGGGCGCTGCGGGGCAACTAGCGATACGCTTGCGCCGCTTCCCAGGACGACCACGAGGCACACGCATCCTGCGAAGAAACGGCTCCACCACGCATTGATCGAGTTCATGTCGGTCTCCTGGCTCTTCGGTCGACTGTCCTTGACCGATTTCCAATTGCCTTGCGTGTTCTACTCCTTGTCGCCAAATGGGCGGGAGCATAAACACTTTGCCCAGAACTGCGTTTTTCGCTGTCGCCTTGCCGGCTGGCGCCAGAGAGATTCGTCCGCGCCGTAGAATGTTGCGCTGATATGTTATCATGCCGTAGTCCCAGCCGCTATTGTGGCGAGAGCATGGTCGCCGGCAACCAGGCAATGTTCCCAACCTTGATCGACATTCCTCCTGAGTCTTGGGATCCATAGAACCTTTCCGGGCGCGACCTCTTGACAAGCGTCGTTCCTCGACCGGAGAATAGGGCCGCAGCGTGGTTGGTTCACTGGTCCTGTTTTTCATTTCCGGAGGTGTCTTATGAGAGTGACCGGAGTTGTGGGCGCAGCGGTGCTGGTACTGGCCGGCGCTGGCGCCTTGTGCGCCGCGGATCTGCAAAGCGGCATCCCCGTGGGCGGCAGTATGGGGAAGTACATGGCGACCAAGTGTGGCGGTGGCGACGACGGCGTCGAGTTAGGCAAGTCGCTGTGCTATACGTGACGGCTCGGCGCTCGTCCGGTCGTCTTCATCGTTGCAAAGACGCCGGATCGCGCATTGGCCATGTTGGTCAAAAAGATGGATAAGATAGTCGCTGCCCACCAAGACGAGAAGCTGGCCGCCGTAGTGAACATCCTCGGTGAGGCCAACGACAGAGCGAAGAAGAAAATCTACAAGTTCGGCGAAAAACACGACCTGAAAAAAGTCCCCTTGGCAATCACCACCGACGGCGACAAGTTTAAGATCAACGATGCCGCCGCGGTATCCGTGATGATCTACCGCGGCAAGAAGGTGAAGGCCAACTACGCGCTGGCCGAGGGCGAGCTCAACCTGAGGACGGTCGCCAGGATCGTCAAGAGCACAAAGAAAATGCTCAAAGAGCCTGCCGAGGAGCCTAAAGAAAAGGCAAAGGGAAAAGCGAAGCCCCTGGCGAAGCCGCAGGAGGAACCGAAGGAGGAAGCGAAAGCACAGACCGAGAAGGATCGCCGGTAACGGGGTCGTGTCTTGTGGTGGCCAGGGACGAAGCAGCGTCAGACCCCGACGGCCTGGTGGCGCAACAACCGATCTCGTGCTTGCGGCGATCCAGGCGACGATCGATGCGCTGCGGCGGGTCGCGGGAGAGGGCACGCGGCCGTCAAAACACGGAGTGATTATGGGATGGCCGCTAAGGGTCGAGCAAGAGGAGCCTCCAATAGAAGAATCTTCAAGCTCGGCCCGCCCGCCTTGGCGGCACTGCCCCCCCGAAGGGTGTTTCGAGCGGGAAGACAATATTTCCACCATGAAGCGAAGGGGGTATCGCAGTTGCCATTCCCTTCCCGTGATGGGGTGTTATAATGGAGGGCACAGCGGCGAGACGCGAGCCCCAGTACATGCCGAGTGCTCTCGTTCCAAGTCACCCTGCGATTTGCCTTCCAGCGACCTGCGCGAAAGGTCGCTGCGAACCAGTTGCGGTTGATTGTCGCCCTCTACCGTTCAACCGCATTCGTCTGAAGGAGTGTCGCGTGGCAAGCATTTACGTGGGCAATCTGTCGGACACGACCACCGAGGACGACCTCCTCCAGGCGTTCAGCCGGCACGGGACCGTGACGAAGGTGAGCATCGTCAAGGATCGCGAGACCGGCCGCCCCCGGGGTTTCGCGTTCGTCGAGATGGCCGACAGCAAAGAGGCCGCCGCCGCCATCAAGGAGTTGAACCTCGCCGAGATCGGCGGACGGTCGATCACCGTCAACGAAGCGCGGCCCAGGACCGACCGGCCGCGCCGCGGCGGTGGCGGCGGCCGGTCGCGTTGGTAAGCCGCGGCGGTCGATTCGTAGCGCAAGCTGCTGAAAGCTTCCGGCCGGTCCTCCGCGGTCCGGCCGGGACCTTCGCCTTTGTCCTCCAAACTCGAATCCCTTCGAGCGATCGCGAGGCCGGCGCACGACGCTCCGTGGAGGAATTGCATGGAGTATTGTGAGCAAGGCGTTCGCGTTGCCCCTTCGCCGCATGGCTTGGGGGTCTTTTCTACCAGATCGTTCGCTGTCCACGAGTTGATTGGGCCGATCCGTGGCGCGGTCATCGACGATCCGAAGTACGAATCGGACTACTGCATGGAACTGGGCGAGCACTTGGCCCTGGAGCCCGAGTCGCCGTTCCGTTTCGTCAACCACAGTTGCCAACCCAATTGCAGGCTGCTGGAACTCGAACCGGATTCGGCCGACGCGGAAACGGCCAACGTGGGAGACCTGTGGCTCGAAGCCCTGTGCGACATCGCACCGGGCGAACAGATCACGATCGACTATGGCTGGCCGGCCCGGGCCGCTATCCCTTGCCGTTGTGGCTGCCCTGAATGTCGCGGCTGGATCGTTGCTGCCACGGAGCGGCACCGCGTCGCTCCCGGCCGACAGTCTGGGCCCTAACGTCCGCATTCGTGCGCGCATCCATGAACGCCGAACGTCAACAACGGCTGGAATCGGGCGGTGGGCGGAGTCCGCAACGCCTGGGTGCCCGATCTGGAGCACGCAAAACTGCCGCAGTGGGTGCAGTTGGATCTTCCCGAGCCGGCCGAAATCAGTGCCTTCCACGTCAGTTTTCAAACGCGGCAGAACTGCGGCGTGGACTTCGACGTGCAGGCGATGGTCGACGGCGGGTGGCGCAATCTCGCCACGGTGCGCAACAACCTCGACCGCCGCCGCGCCATGACACCGCCGTTTCTGCGACATGTCTAAGAAGTTGTAAGTATAGGTATCCCGTTGCATCCGAAGCTGGCCACGATCATGCAGGAGATGCTTTTGCCGGGTGTCGATTTCCAAGCCGTTCGAGAGAGGGTTCCCAGGTGGGATTCCAATTCCAACTCAACCACAGCGCCCTCTATTTCCCATCCTGCTGCCAACCGCTCTCGCGCTTCGGAGAACCAGCATCTTTAGACGACTCGTTCGGCGGCTGCGGCGACTTTTGGGGGGAGCGTGCATCGGGGGGCGACTTTTCGGGCAACTCCGGGACCGTGATCAACCGGGGCGGCCCGCTCATCAGCGGGATAGGGTATAGCAGCCCGGGGACCTGGGCGAAAACGCCGAAGCTTTTCCCTTGATGGCCGGTAATCACCAGGGTCTGCCCGCCTTGGCCCACCGTAGTGACATGTCCGCCGGATGGGCTGGAGCCAAGTTGCACCAACGGGACTTGGTTCGGCGTGAGGGTTTCGACGAATCCGGCACGGCCGCCGAGTTCGGCGCCCACCAGCACCAGCACTTTGCCGCTAGGTCCGAGCACTTCCAGCCGACCGCCGTTTGCCGTGGCACCCATCCGCACGCCCACGTTGCCGGCCGGGCTGCCGGCTGTGACCATCTGGCACTCGGCCTGAGCGGTCTCCAACTTGTTGCAGCGGATCTTTTCGGCGCTGAACTGGGCAGGCGGAAGGATTTTGTCGCGCAGGGCGATGCCGAGCGTCAAGAAAAGCAGCGGGTACACAACCCAACGCTCACGAGTAGTCATCCTGGGATACTCCCTTCTGCACGGTACTGCCGCGGCGCGAAGCTGGCGCCGTAGTAATCGTTGCCTTCTGAGATATTACCGTATCGGTCAAGGAGGTGGAAACCCGACGTGCGATGCAATCTGCCTCACGATATCTTGAAGCCGCCGCATCGATCAGGCTGTGGTCATGTTGCCGCCGCCAATCATCATCGGGTGCGATGGCAGTGCAAGCAGGGGGAAGCCAGACCCAGGTGAAACCCGCGGAATGAATTGCGCGTGCGTTGTGCTTGAGGATCTCGGACCAAGGGAGGGGGTTTTCCCGCAACGAGGCGAGGGTCAGCGCATCCTTCTCCGGAGTCTCCCGGGGGCGGCTTGCCATCGAACTCAACAAACGTCACAATATCCATGCCGGGTGGCAGGTGCAGAAGTTTCTGGTTCAGTCGTATGAGGAGGTAATCCACCTAGCACCTTAGATTCGGCATCGTCTCACGGCGCAAGTTCTGAGGTTGACACTTTTTATGACGATTTCAGGCGGCTAACTGGCGCAGATGTGCCGCAGTTTCTAAGAAACGACCGAGATACCCTATTTTGTGGACAACCCGTGACAGCCCGAATTTGTCAACATGAGTTCCCTTCAAAATGGCTCCAATGCGATTTGATCACAAGTTCTGCGATAGTCAATAGTTGCAACACGAATGAAACGTGAATGCAATGTAAGCCGGAGTGGCGGAATGGCAGACGCGCTGGACTCAAAATCCAGTGATCTTCGGATCATGAGGGTTCAAGTCCCTCCTCCGGTACTCTAAACAACAAAAGGACTTACGGCGATTGACCGTGAGTCCTTTTTCTTTGGTGCAATGCCTTCCGTATGCAATCCGTATGCAGAGATTGCCATGCCGTGGCTGTGTAATGACACTGCAAGATGACAGCAATGTGATTGATCCGCGCCAAGGAGGCGCGCGTAGGGGCCCGCGTTCTCCGTCGCCAACAGACGAGCAGCAACGCAGTGCAAGCAGGCGACCGCGGCACCGACCGCATCCGACCTGGTGAAGGTACCTAACGGCAGTCAATTCGGGCACGACGCCCCCAGGCACAACCGCCACGAAATCCGCACATCACTCGCGCAAAAGCACTTAGTCGTCGTGCCCCTCCGTCGGTCCCCTTGAACAGCGGCAGAAGCCTACCTTCTTCCGAGCACTGTAAACCACTTGCAGCGTCTTCTCCCCAAGGTTCGGGAATCCCAGTGGTCCGCCGCCGCTCTTCATCGGCACGTCGGCTACACTCCAGGCGGGCGAAGAAGGGGACCCGAAGATTGGCGTGGCTTGGTTCTTCACGCAGCTTACCGGTCAGGAAACGCCGCCCGAGGCCGTGGTCACCGAGGTCTCCGACCCGCCGAAAATGCCCGCGGGCTTGACCCTGCCGCTACCGCCTGCCATTACCGAGGGCGAACTGGCGGAGTTTGACGCCAACGACCCGGCAGAAATTGAGGCGATGGTCCATAAGCTGGGAGGGGCTGGATCGCACGCCCAGCAGACGGCCAGCGAGATGTGGTCGGCGATGGCTCTGCCATACCTGCTGATGGAGTGGCTGCGGCAGCCGCGGTCGGAAGAAGAAATTATCGGCGAATTGGCAGCGCGGCCGGAGCGGGCGGGCGTTGACCGAGAGGCATTGCGGCGCGAGATCGAGGCCGCGCTGCTGGTAGGCCCCTGCATGCCCGACAACAACCCGGTGAAGCTGCGGCCCCGAGTTCACCGCTTCCTGCGTGGCTTGGCCCGATTCTACCGCTGCACCAACCCCGACTGTGGCAAGCTACTCGGCGAAGGGATCGACACTTGCGACGAATGCGGCTGCCGCTCGCTGCCGCTGGCGCTGTGCCGCACGTGCGGCTGGGATTTCTTCATGGCCGAGCAGGGCGACTTACTTGGCTTGGAACCGTGGATCTACCGCCGTTCCGACGAGAACACGCTGTTCCTCTACGACCCGCCGGCCACGCGGATCGAAGTGGACGAGGAAGAAGACCCCAGCGGTGAAGAGGAAGAGGCAGAGCAGCCGAAGGGGAGCGCCGAGGGCAACGGCGATGATGCCGAGGAGGAAGATGTAGATGAGGCTGAAGAGCCCGATACCTATCTGGACCCCAAGACGCTGCGTCGGAGCAACGACCCTGCGGACTTTGGCAACGGCCCTGAATGTCCGCCGCGGCCTGTCAAGGTACATCAGGGGCGAGGGAACCGATGCCCCGTGTGCCGGAGCCGGTATGGACCCCACGACATCCTTACGCCAGTGAGCTTGGGCAATTCCTCGGCTTTAGCCCACGTGTCGAGGGTGCTAATGCGAAGCTTGCCCGAAAGCCAGCGCAAACTGCTGGTGTTCTGCGATAGTCGCCAGGACGCAGCCCATCAGGCACGATTCATCCGAGCGTATGAAGAGCATTTGCGTCTGCGGCGCTTCGTGTATCAGGCGCTGAAAGCCGAACAAGAACCGCACGACTTCGAGTGGCTGGTCGAAACGCTGTACGAGAAGTACATCGAGGAAGGGGAATTCCGGCGGAGCAAGAAGAAAGATCAACAGAACCGTGACAAGGCCGTGATCGCCGGCGGGCTGCTCAACGAGTTCGCTATTGCATCTCGGGTCCGGGCCGGCCTGGAACGCATGGGACTGGTGAAGGTCCGGTACGCTGCCCTTGAAGACGAACTGGCCGCCACCGAGTTCCAAGAGCTGTGCGCGGCACATCATCTGAACCCGCAGTTGGCCGCTCAGTCGGTGGTGGTTCTGCTCAACGAGTTCCGCCAGCGGATGGCGTTGAACCACGAAGTGCTCACCACGCGGCTTTACGCCAACGACAAGCTCTCTCGCTTATACCGCATCCAGGTCAACCGCCAAGTGGGTATCCCGGCAGCGTTCCTGCCTCCCGGGCAGAAGACTGATTCCCGTAGCGGCTATAGGCTCCTGCCCACTTGGAACGCCAAAGGAAGTCCGGCGTCGGTACAAAGCATCTGGCGGCAGTTTCATGCCGATACGGCCACCCCGGAATCGCTGGAGGCCGTACTCCAGTGGCTTCAGAAACACGAGTATCTGGCGTGGCAGGAGATCGGCAGCAAGGATGACCTATGATGTCCGGCCGCACCCGCAGTGCAATACCAGCGGTCGGCGTTACCGCGTGGGGCCGTGGGCGCTCGATCTTCGGGAACAGGAGGACATCTGGTTCATCAACCATGGATTGAAGGACGTGCGACGGCTGGAAGAGGAGAAGGGCAAGAGCCCCGGCTTCCTGCTGTGCTCAGTATGCGGGGAACTGTTCAACAGGCCACAACCAAAGAAGATGACCAAGGCGAAACAGGGGGACACTCAGCCAGACGCGCGGGCCGACATCACGGCCCACGCGAAGCGTTGCTCGGGCCAGCCCCGAGACTTCTCCCTAGGGCATCAATTGAAGGCCGACACGCTACGGCTCCAAGTACCAGGCATCGCTTCGCGCGGCGAAGAAGGGGTGACTTGGGCGTGGTCGTTCGTCTACGCCGTCATCCAAGGCGCGATACGGCTCTTCGAGGTTGACGAAAACGACCTGGAAGTTTTCGTGCTCACCAAGAACGTCCGCGACGCCGACGGTGAATCCCACC
>Ga0315289_10003529_pt1 | contig 23635 bp, 47 predicted proteins | sample YL17G11_40_MG_FD_203452 | JGI IMG/M metagenome (GOLD analysis project Ga0315289, IMG submission 203452) | Sediment microbial communities from Yellowstone Lake, YNP, Wyoming, USA - YL17G11_40 | ecosystem: Environmental > Aquatic > Freshwater > Lake > Sediment | place: USA: Wyoming | collected...
TTCGTACTGCTCCGATACACCCTCGAAGTACCCAGGGTCCTCGGCAGTATCGAAGTCATCGATGTTGACGGTATCGGGGTCAACACCTATCTTCCTGAAAAACTCATTGACATCCTCTTCCTGTTGAATGTAAAGGTCGGCCTCTTCTTCGTCCTCGTCGCCCTTCCAGACCTCGACATGACCGTACCGATTGTACTTCCAGGTAATCTTCCCTGTCTCGCTCGGCTTGGGTGCTCTGATGTGCTCTTCCTTCAGCCCCATCTCGCTCATCACTACCCGATATGTCTTCCAGGCATCATCTCGGTCGCTCGCATAGTAGGTCTTGCCCTCGTCACGCTTCCCCTTGGCATCATAGACGGGGACCACCCACTCGCCTGTATCGTAGTTCTTGCGGGGCTTCCCGACACGCCACCCGGCGTACTTCGGCCCGCTCCCCAGCCGTCTCTTGAGCTGCTCGTCGCTCTCGACTTGCAGTATGGGGGGGGAGCGTGGGTCGTTCACTGGTACCTTGTACACCCGCTTCCCGACATCTATGGGCAGTATGCGGCCCATGAAGTTCGAGACGAGCCACTTCTCTCCGAACGCCTGTATGAGGGGCTTCTCGACATCCTGCTTCGTGATGGTATAGAAGCGGCCCTCCGTTCTGAACTCCATGATGGACTTCTCATCGCCAGTGACCGTCTCTATACGGCAAGGGCAAGTGGTCGTAGATGCCAGCTCCTTGAGCTTCGCTACGGCCTGCTCAACGGTCATCTTGCTCACATCGACTTCGGTTCCATCGCAGCACTTGATAACGGTCTTGGACATGACATCACCTCTTAAATCTAATAGTAGTCTCGGATGAGGCGTTCACGCCGTTTCTTGGCTCTAATATGTTCTGCGTAGTCCTTTATGTGGTCTTCCAGCATCCATTCTGACTCCACTTGAGACTGTCTTAGCTTTTTCTTCCTATCCTCAGGCAGTCGTTCCCATGCCTTCTTGACCCTAGAGATAACCCCTTCCATCTGGGAATATTTTGGAAGCCACTTATCCAGTTCAACTTCGAGGCTATCCAAGGTTCTCAGTATATCTCCGACATCTTTCACTGGAAAGCAATCGCTTTCCTCATCTATACGGAGATTTCCGTGGTCCGACAAATACCACACTGTAGACCAGAACTGGTCCTTATCCATCCGCTCGCAGATGGCCTTGTCCGCCTCTTCCTCGGTGGCGAATTCACCCAAGAACTTTCCTTCCGCTACCCCAACGCAGGTCTTGGAGCCTAACGAACCGCATGGCGTCTTGATGTAGTCCTCCGGGGCCGGCTCAAGCTCCATCTCCTCGATTTCACTTGCAATCTTCTCGATTATACCCTTCTTGACGCCTTTCATGGCCATGCTCAATCCTCCTCTATCTTCTTCAGTATCGGAGAGCAGCCGTTCAGGTTCTTCAGCGCCTCGGCGAACTCATCGGACTTGAGAAGGCTATTGAAGCGCTCCACGCCTCTCCGAAGCTCGTGCTTCACAAGCTCTGCGCCTTCTCCGGCACCGAGCGGATGTGTCTCAAGAAGCTTGAGCGCTTGCTCGGCCAGGACCCCGTCGTATATTTGGGTGATGATGTCGCTTACACCCTCGATGCACTTGTCTTCCGATGGGGTAGCCATGGTGCTCACTTCTCTTTGCACTGACATTTAACGAATGCCTTACCGAGTTCGGCGACGGCCTTTATACCCACCTCACATCCAGTCTCGGCATCCTTCAGTTTATCTCGGTACTTATTGATTTTACCCTCTATCTCTTTGCGCTCGATTTCACCTTTAGCCTTCGAGAGTTTCTTTTCCAGTCCTGAAATATGCTCGGTATAGGGTATTATCATGAAACACTTCTCATGTGCAATATCAACTTTCTTTTTAAGTTCTTCATTTATAGATTTGCATGACTTGTCCGCAAAGCCGGTCACCGTAGCATAAAGACCCGTCAGATGGCAACCTTCTTCAGCCATGTGGTCTTCGAGAAGTTCATTTACCCAACTTTCTGCACCACTCTTATGTCTTTTAATCATACTGTCGATGAGTTTCCACTTATTCTCATAAAATTCAGGGGCATCCACGGACTCGTTTATAACACTCTCATGGGTACTGTCCACCTCTTCGATTAGTGCCTTGGCTGCTACCTTACCCGCTGTGCCAATATCGGGAATCCAGCTCTCCATCTTGCTGCTTATGGGTTCAGGTATGTGTCGATACATTATATATCACTCCTTGCAGTTGCAGGTGATGCCGGGCCCGTGGATGATGCACGAGACTATGTGGCTTCCCGGGCAGAACGAATTGTCAAGCTCCTTGATGATGCCCTGAATAAGCTCCTTGTCGTCCTTCGGAGACGGGCACGAGGGCGCACGCTCCATGATGAAACCGAGCTTGTCCTGTGCCCACTTGTCGGTCTTTGCCCTCTCTGTAAGCTCCTCGCGGGCTATGGCGCAGAACCCCATGGGAACATCCGTGTGGCCCTTGAAGGTGTACAAGAAGGCCTCTGATGCGCAGGAGCGTCCTTCCGCAACGCAAGCGACCTCGGAGGTGCTCCAGCCTTTCATGAGAGACCTCAACCAGGCCGCACTGAAGTCCTTTCCGCCTACCGTTAGAGTGTCCATTGGCATGTTGTTTCTCACCTCTTCTCCGAACATTCAAGCAGGGTATTGAGCCGGGGCCACAATAGCGACTCCAGCTCCTTGACCACAACATGATACGCGACCATTTCAGTTATGTCTCTCTGGTTTAGGCCGACAGTCTCATCCTCGCGTTTAAGGACGCTAAGAGTGGCCTTCGCATCTACCAGTTTTCCATAGATAGCTAGGACATCCTCGACTGCGGCATTGCATTCCGGTTTCATCAGGCTCACCTACTTGCACTTCTCCTTCACTGTCGCCTTGGCCCGCTCAAGTATCTCGATGTTGCGCTCCTCGTTCCTCACGAGGCTGTCAACCAGGTCGTATATCCACTTCTCTTCCTTCGAGATTGGACCGTATGCCATTACAGCATCGGAAGGGTAGATATGATAGTCCATGGTGGCTGCGAGCCTGTTGAGGTCATCGATTCTCCGCTTTACGTTCCCAATCTCGCCGTCTATGGCGACCATCACGTCATTGCAGCTCGATGGGAGCGCCGGCGGTGCAGGGGGCTCAGGGAGCTTCTCGACGAACTCCTTGAGCGTGACCTCTGGGTTCTCCGCCTTGGCCCTCTCTATGGCTTCCTGGAACTCGCTCATTTCTTGCACCGTCCGCCTCTGGACATCGGTGTCGCAGACATCGCAGTCTGGATGGTCGTGAACGGCAGCAGCAGGAACTGCTGTAGCCAGTCCAAAGGCGGCAGCGGGAGCTGCGGAAGGCCTTGAGCCGGCTGTTGGGGGGCACCTGTTGGTCCACCGTAGCTGGGAGCCCCGTAGGAGGGCGCTCCGTAGCTTGGAGCCTCGTAGGAAGGTGGCTGGTACGAGGGCGGCTGCTGGTATCCATACCCGCCTCCATAATAGCCTCCGCCGTACTGTTGAGCCTGCTCCTGTGCTGCCGCGGCTGCTTCCTCGGCGGCTGTCCCGGCACCTGCGCCGGCTCCGGCCTCTTCTGTGCCTGGAAGCTCCGTGGGGATGACGGAAAGCTCCATGGTGATATTGACGGTCTTCGGATAGCCAGACGGCTCCGCCACATATATCTCCTTCTCTCCAGACTCGAAGTCGAGCGCATCGACCGAGATAGTGTGCTTGCCGGCCGAGAGGTCTGTGATGCCATCCAGCTTCCCATCGGAGTCCGTGGTGGAATATGGAATTCCATCGATGAAGATGACCGCCTCGGGTATCCCGACCTTTGTGGTCTTCTCAATGACCTTGATGTTTGTGGTCTGCGGGAACTTCACATTCGCCCCGAGCCCCGAGGTGGCTCCGTGGCCCATACCAGCACCAGACACTCTACCTGGTGATGGACCCGGCTCTACTCTGAGCTGTCCCGATGAAGACGATGCCGTCGCAGCGGCCGTCGTCTGTTTGCCGCTTATATCTGTCGAGGGCGCAACCTGGATGACCTGGCCCCCGCTCATGATGGTAGCGAGAAGATTATGCGGTGCGGCCTTCAAAGCGACATCGAACGGTGCTAACAAATCTGCCATCATTTCACCCCTGCTTCTTCTTCTTCGCTGCGGCCAGCTTCGCCGCAGCTATCTGCCTAGCTATCTCCTGCGCCTTAGCCTTCGCAGATGCCTTCTGGTCTGCGGATGACGCCTTCTTGAGCGCACTGTCGGCGAGGTTCGGATATCCGGCCTTCGTGTAGAGTTCGGCGGCTCCTCTGTAGTTGCCCTGCGCCTCAAGCATCCTAGCCTGAGCCAGCAGCTCCATGACATTCTGCTGAGCCTGCTGCGCTGATGCCTGGACCGATGCGAGCTTGTCACGGATGGCGTTGGCCTTGCCGGTCTCCCCTAAGGTATCGTAGATTTCTATCGCAGTAGAGGGGTCGCTTGTCGCTTTTGAGGCCGCCAAGCTCATGAGGTCGGCGCGAGTGTAATACTTCCCGCGGAAGTAGAAGTTCGCTACAGGGCCGGTCTCTGCGGCGGCCTGTATCTTGGACCTTGCAGACGATGCCGCACCACGCTCCCCTATAGCATCATAGAGCTTCGCAGCATCTCCGTACTTGCCGGCCATCTCCAAGAACTGCGCTCTCTGGAGGGCCTGGTCGTAGGTGTACTTGACACCATCGATGGTGAAGGTCTCGGCGGTCGGCGCTGCCGGAACACCCGAAGGCGCTGATGGTGCCGCAGGCATCCTCGCCATCGCTGCACTCGCAAGGTCGGGCCTTCCTATCTTGTTGTAGATGGCCGCTGCGCCATCGAAGTCCCCGATGGCCTCTAAGTTCTGCGCTCTCGCCAACGCCTGCTCGAAGGTCAACTGCCTTCCGTCGATGAGGAAGGTCTCGGGTGCTGGTGCTCCTGGAACCTTGGGCGCTCCCGGTGCTCCAGGCTGCGTAGGGGCTTTTGGTACTGCGCTAACCAGAGTAACATTGGTAGCATAGATGGTAGACTCCGTCCTTTTTGTAATGACTTGGAAGGTGAATTTTTCCTCGTTATATTTCTCCGCTCGGTCCTCTTTTATAGACCATGTTGTCCCTGCTGGAATTGGCACCTGCGTCGGCATCGCTGTACCTGAAGCAATATAGTCTATATCGCTACTTGGCTCAAGTACCATCGGTGCCAACTGATTATCACGCGACTTAACATAGTGCTTTTGCATTTTATGATAGCTAACAATCAAGTCAAAGTCCTTTGGAGCACTGACTTTTGCGCTTGCTCCTTTTCCTTTGAGCCGAACTGTTATGCCAGGCACTAACCACATCGTGTTCCCAGTAGTTTGTATAGATTCTTGAAAATTAAAATCCGATGGTATCGAGGCTGATGGGAATTGCCCCCCACTGAGTATTGCCGCCAATATATTGTGAGGCGCTAAGGCCAGCAGAGCATCGAACGCCGTCGCCTGCTGCCTTGGCTGCGGCGGCACATAAGGCTCCGGCTGCGGAGTATAGATGCGCTCCTGCGGAATCACACGGTTCATCTCCTCGTACATTGTGAGCTGGCGCGCAAGAACCGGGGTAGTGGAGATGGACTGGCCACCGCTCAGAACTGCATTGATAACATTGTGTGGAGCTACGGTATTAAACGCATCCCCTAGGTCAACTAGGGGCCTGAGCGGATGCTCGGCGGACATTTTACACCCATTCAAGTATATAAAGTATCGAATATATAGAATTATTCCTGCTCTAGAAGGGCAAGTGCTCTCTTGAGGTCGGCCCGTTCTTCCTCAGTTATCGTCTCAAAAGTCTCGACTGCTATCTTGAGGTTGGCCTTCAGGAGGTCCTCAAGCTCAGGAGGGGGGGTCATCGACACACCGCCTTGCCGCAGTTCTCGCATATTGTTGCTCCTGGGGGCTGAAGGGAATAGCACCTCTGGCATCGCGGCCCGTAAAGGTAGTAAAAGAGGCCGGCCGCCGCAAGGCCTCCGAGTATGCCGAGCCCTATCGCTGCACCATCATCGGCGTTGGACTTTCTCATGCTCACCTCAGAAGAACTTCGACCTAGGTAACGACTGCTCCAAGAGGGCCCTAGTCTGTCTCTGCTCCTCGACGGTCTGCTGGAGCGATGTGTTGATGACATCAGCCCACATTGCGGCCGTCATGACAGAGCCTGCTGCTCCTATGATGGCTGCTGCGAGCGTCGTGGCCGGTACAACTACCAGGCCCAGAAACGCATCTATGTCGGCGGGCATTTACACCATATTGTGAATGCCCATCGGACTATTTAAACCCTTTTTGCGAACGCCACCTTGTCGCCGACCTCGACGATTTCAATTTCTATGAAGTCCCCGACGGGGACGGCATTGCAGTCCCTGATAAATATCACCAGGCCCTTCAACTTCCCGAAGAAATCGCCCTTCGCTCCCTTGCCCTCGACCTTTATCTTCATCTTCTGCCCCTTCTGGAGGCCGCCCATCTTGTCTTTGCCCATGTAGTCGTAGTTGTCTTCGTCGTACACCTTCTCACCTCATTTCTCGCCTTCAATCTTGTTGACTTTCAAATCACCATACTAAACTGAAATTCGGTCTGGATAGCTTATCGATGGTTCGCACTTCCTCGACTCTGTATGCCCGCATTTCTTGCATTCTAGATGGTATGGGTATTCCCCTATGTCGTGGGACCCGCACTTCGGGCATGTTCCTGGATACTGTATTATTAGCATTTCAGTCAAGCCTCCTTTTCAGACGTTCCCTCTAAAGATGACCCCTGCCTCTTGCGGCATGAATAATCGTAAATCCCCACTACTCTCATCGAAACTCCACTGTAGTTCTGTATTGACCACGCAACACAGAGCCTTCAACGAACCCTCGTATAATTTCCCGCCATAGGGATTCTGACCCGGCCTTCGGCCACCCAGTATCCATATCTTATAATCGAGTTCGCCTGCGTTCATTTTACATCCTGAGCATCTGCCCTCTAAAGGGCATACTGCAAGGTGCAGAACGCATTTTCCTCGGAGGAGTTGGAGATGCTCCGTAGTCTCAATGAACTTGCGTTCTGCGAGTGGGGGGTCGTAGCATCCGTGTCGTTTGAAATACTCAGTTATCTCGCTCATGTCCATCAAGTCCCCTAAACTGCCTCGGTCAAATGTTCATAGAATTGAGCATAGGACCATCTTCCGCCTCCACCGATGGGGGCGGGTTGGGCGACATTCTCCAGACGGATGTAGCTCTTGTTGGCTTTTATGACACGGAAGCGGGGGCCGTCCTTCTCCTTGTCGTTCTTCAGCTTCCAGATGCTTCCCGCTTTTGGCATTTCATATTTTGGCATTTTCCTACCTCCCTCGCTTCTCGGATGTCCATATCAGCCCTAAGGCCGACCTTGGCCCTTTGAAATGGTCATTCGCATAGGTTTGCTGTTGTATCTGGAAGTCTATCGGCAGTCCCGTCATCTTCTGGCCCAACTCGCTGAAGGCTCGGGTGAATGCGGCCCATTTTGCATTACTAATTGCCGCATCCCCGAAGCCCCACCGTTCCCACGCTTCATCGTCGAGTATCAGGCGCACATCTACATCGCGCCATTCCCTAGTTCTGGAGGCGGAACCTACTAGGTAAGGATATTCTCCGAAGGCCTCATGGATTATCCTGCCGAAGTCGTTGAGATATATCCACGCCGGCATTCCCACTCCGATAGCCTTGACCTTTTTCATTTTCTCTCCCCCGGCTCCGGTATCTGACACTCGCAAAGCCCGTGGATATCGTCCTCGCATGGGTCATGCCCGCATTTCCCTCGGTCCTTGCAGCCGACGCAGCACTTGCCCGTCCTGCATTGCATGTCCTTCCCGATTTTGCAGAGCATCAGACCACCCGGACGTTCTTGTTTGGCTTGACCCTCGGCATTCCCGTTACGGCCGGCAGCGCCTTCTTCCTCTTTGGAGCTGGATACATCGCCTCGGTCGTGCGAACGAACCACCAGAAATCGTCCTTGTCGTCCGTCATTGTCCGCCCTCCTGGTAACTTGAACCGTCTGTGCGTCTCCCTGGGACGATGACTATCTCGGTGTCAGTGCTCGCAGTGCTCTCCTCGAAGAAACTGTATGGACGCCCGTTGTGATAGATTATCATCATTTCAGTCACGCTCCCCGACATCATTATTATCACAGCGCGGACAGAACCAATCTAGAAAGGCCATTGAGAAGGACAGTTCCCCACCGCATCTATCGCATTTCATCCCCATGCCTCCCTATACCCCATCTCCATCAACATCTTTTATCTGGACAATCCATCCGAATACGTGTCGGGTGATGCACAGTGCATTGGGAGGGGTGAGGTGCTCGGCGAATCCGTGTGCTTTTGCCCATCTGTATATCCACATGACAATCTCCTCGTCGGTGCTATTGCATAGGCAAACTTCATCGCCCCTGATGGTATGCACCATCGTCCCGTCCGGCAACTCTATATCGTCGCACATTTCTATTGGGGCTCCCATCAGGTCTTGATTGATGTCAGCGTCCTAGTGTCGATTACACCCTTGACGCCTCGTATCTTGTCTACGATGACCTCTCCCAGTCTGTTGTAGTCGGCGGCCTCGACCTTCACGATGATGTCGAACTCTCCGAACAGCGGATGCGCCTCGATGACCTCTTTTATCTTCGTGACCTCGTTGTAGACCTCGCGTTCCTTCTGCGGCGCTGTCGATATCAATACGAATCCTAGCACCATTATTTTCCCTCCATTTCCCTCACAACCTGCTTCATTGCCATGACAGAGACCGGGGCCCCATGCTCCTTTATGTACAGCCTGTCGAGTTCCGGGTCGTTCCCGTCCACGACGCCGACATATGCTCTGCGCTCCTTTGTCAGCTCGTCCTCGGTCACTATGATTCCGACGGTCTTGATGCTTGTAAACCAAATACAATCTATTATCTTGCTCATACCTCTCCCTCCTTGTCTTTTAGCTTCTCCTTCTTCTCCATGACACGCTCGAAGGTCTCCTGGACCATATCGAAGTCCGAGTGCTGGTAGGTCTCCTCGAAGGTCCGGCTCTTCTTCGACCACCCCATGATTTGCTTGATATACTCCACCGGAACGCCTCTAGATAGCATCTTCGTGCCGGTCGTGTGACGGAGCCAGTGCGGTGATACTTGCTTGGCGTCAGGGAGCTTTGCGCGCTCAGCCAGGCCCTTGATGAGGTTCCGGACGGTCTTGCTGGTTATCTTGAATATCTTCAGGGTGTTGGTGAAATCGCGACCCTCTTCTTTGGTCCTCTCGGCTATGTAGATTCTCAAGGTCGAGACCGCCTGGTTGTCCAACGGCGACCTCCTAGGCTTTATCTCGCTTTCCGCATGCGTCCTGACACGCTCATCGCCCTTGCCCTTGTAGTTCCATCGGACGCTGGCCTTAGTCTTGTGGAAGAACACGCTCTTGTTCTCTAAATCCACATCCTTGAACCGTACCGCAAGCATCTCGTGCTCGCGGCACCCCGTCACCCTGAGGACCTCGAAGACCGCAGCGTCCCTAGTGGAAGCGCACTGGCCTCTCATGGCTTCGAGTTCCGCATCTGTAAGTGCTCTCTTGGGGGCCCGCTTCATTTCTTCTTCTCCAGTTTCTTTAGGAGGGCGGGTTTCTCGAATGAATTCCCGATGACCTCTATCTTTTGAGAATGACCGTCCTTCCATTCGAAGTTATAGTTATGGCCGAACCAGATGAAATCATAGGGCACGTAGTACCCGAATCCACCGTCCTGCCATTCGACAAGTGCTGGCCTTATGGAGGGGCCGAAGCATTGAACGATATCGCCCTCGTAAATTTTCTTGCCGCTCTTATCGAATAGCCCGGTGAATTGTTCGACCTGACATGACGATAAGGTAAGCTTGACGCGGCCGTAATTCAAATCTTCCAGAGAGAAATAATAGTATTTCCCCACATCCCTGTCCCAAGCACGGAACAGTATGTCCCTCATGGAATCATCTCCGGATTCTCCCAGCGATTCCCGATTACCTCGCATCTCCAGATTTCCTGACCGTTTATGCCGCCCGTATATGGAACCCTGGGACGAACCTGAACTAGACACCACCAGGCATTTACCGTATCCTGCTCGACGACATATAGAAATCCATTTTGATGTCTGACGATATCGCCCTCGAAGATTTCCTTGTCGTTCTTCTTGTCCTTCAGGCCGGTGGAAAGGCTCACTTCTATATCGGGGCATCCAAGCATCTTGACCTCGTTCCCACCAGCGTCGTGATGGAGATGCCAGTATGTGGGGCCCGCGGGCGATGATGGTGTAGAGGCCTCGATGTTCACCTCGGTCTCGTGACACCACCGCTTTTCCTTCTTGTCCCAGGCTCGGAAACGGATTATCATGGTTCCACGCACGAATCCATATAGGCTCTGTGGTTCAAATACTTTCCGAGTTGGAAACCAATTCGGTAATAGTGCGCACTATCTCAGAACAACGGAGCGTACAGAGTGAACTTCCTCTTCGGCTCCGTCACGGGGTTCTCGTCACGGACCTTGAAGCCTTTAGGGTTCGTTGCTACCTGGCCTTCAAGACCGACCGTTGTAGGGGCCACTTCGGGCGCTACCTGGTAGCTCTTGGCGGGCGGGGGGGCGTAGCCTACTGCGATGTTCCCCAAGCCGGTCATGTAGCCCTGCTCGGTCGTCGTACCCTGTCTAGCGACCTTCCCGACCGTCTGCTCCTGCTTCTGGAGCCCTACATTGACCTGCTGCCGTCTCCACATCGGCTCCGCTTCTTGCTGCACTGGAGGCGCTGCCTGCTGCCCCTGGAGCTTCGCTAAAATATTGTGTGGGGCGAGCTGCTCAAGAAATTGGCTCAGCGTAGTTAATGGCTGTATTAGCCCCGCTGAACCTGGCTGCTGCCCCATCATGCTTTATCCCCTAGGCCCGAGGGCCATCAGAAGATTATCGTCTTCCCTTCGACACTGAAGCCGGCGGTCTCGCTGGCGCGCTTCATGGCGACCTGGTCAGTTGCGTACTGCTCGGCCGACATGCCCTTGCGCTTTGCGAACCTCGTCCTAGTGCCTTCGGGCATCCCTGGCGCTGCCGCAGGTAGCGCTGGCTGCTGCTGTCCGTTCTGGCCTCCGGCGGCCATCGCTGGGAGCGCCGGAAGTCCTGGTGGCGGCGGTACCGCCTGAACGAACATCCTCAGCACATTGTGCGGGGCCATCATGTTCATGAAGTTCGCAAGTCCCGCTGCGGGGTTCTGCTGCTGTCCGTTGCCGTCCTTCTCAGCCATCTCTATCCCTCCTGGCCATTGAACGGCGTGTACTCTATCTCGAAGACCAGCGAACCCTGCGCCAGCGTCACTGGCTCTGCGGGTTCCGTGAGGCCGCTCTGTACCCCGTCAAGCACGCCGTAGGCCCTGATGCCTATGGCCTTCGTGCTGGCGAACAGCCCCACATCGAGGCTGTCGAAGTCCAGGATGACGTTCTTGTCATCGAAGATTCCCCTTGAGAAGCCCACTGCTGTCTCGTCCTGCACGCGAGGCTCGACGGTCCTGACGGTGCCATCACGGATGGTTCCCAGAAGCTGGTTCGTCAGCCTCGGCAGCGCAGCCGTGGAGTGCGCAAATCCCTGACCGGGCACGTAGATTGCACCCGCCGGGATGTTCATCCGTATGACCTTGCGCATCCTCTGTCGTCCCCTGCCTCTCAGCAGAGCCACTTCGAGTTCCGTAAATGTTATTAGAAAGTCTGCCATGCTTGTCACCTCCTAGTTTAGGCCTCCGCTCCGCCGTGCATCGTGTACTCAAGCTCGAACGGTATGTAGATACCGGCCGGAAGCGCACCTGCCGCGATGCTGGCGCTCTCCATGAAGCCGCCCGTGACGGGAACATGGTAGCACTTGATGGCCACGTGGTTGTGGCCGTTGATGGTCGCCTCTGAGACGGCGTAGAAGTCCAGGAAGCAGTTCGCTCCGACCACTCCGCCCGGGACCGGTATCTCGGAGACGGGGTGGAACCTGGGCTCGATGGTCCTTCCGATGTAGGTGGACTGGCGAAGGTGTCCGACATTGTAGTTCCCTGGCGCTCCGCCGGGAACAGGTATCATGTTGTTCAGCGAGGGAAGCGCTATTCCGCCCGTTGCCACGCCGTCACGGAAGCCCGTTCCGGCCAGGTAGTCATCGACCGGCGCAGCCTGAACAGACTGCGTCTCGAAGATACAGACCTTCCGTATCCTCTGCGGTCCCCTGCCCCTGAAGTATGTCGTTTTCAAGCAGTATCTCAACATTTTTCTCACCTCTGGCTAGCACCTCATCGAGGTGCTTAGGCCTCCGCACCGCTGTGGCTGGTGTATTCGATTTCAAACGGCAAAAGGAGCCCGTTCGGAAGCACTCCGGCAGCCATGTTTGCGCTCTCGAAGACGCCACCGTTGAGCTTCACATGGTAGAGCTTGATGGCGACCCTCTGCGTGCCGTTGATGACGTTGTCAGAGAGGGCTGTGAAGTCCAGGAACCCCACGCTGTTCGCAACGAGGTTCGGGATTGCCGCGATGGTTATCGTCCTAGGCTCCATCGTCCTTATGACGAAGTTCCGTATGCGGCCCTTGATGAAATTGCGGACGGAGGGAATGTTCGCTCCTCCGGTCTCAAGTCCGTTGACGAACCCAGTCGCGTTCGCATAGCTGTCCGCGCCCGCGGCAGTCTGGAAGAGCATGACCCTTCGTATCCGCTGCGCACCCCTGCCCCTGAACCATGTGGTTCTCAATAGATATTTCAACATCTTCTTCACCTCTGGCTTACACCAACCTCACGACGAGGCGATGAAATCAATACCCTCCGGACTCGCCGAAGATATTCTTCTGGCACAGTTCCTTCGTGGTCATCTGCGGCTTCACGCCGCCCTGCGGCAGGTAGGCGCGTGTGTAGCGGGCCTTCGCCTGCTGCATCTGGCCCTCGATGCCGGACGCCTTCGTGATTGCTAACAAGGCGTTGAGCGGAAACATCAGGACCTCGTTGAGCGCTATCAAGGGGCTCTGCTCCGACGGCTGCATCGGGACATTGTCGCCCTCTGCGCTCCCGAAGATAATCGGCCTAATGGGGTTTGGCATGGTGCTCACCTTGGAATACATCTAGAAGATGTTTCTCGTCTGGAGCGTGCTGGTCGGCGTCTTCGCAGTGAAGTACCCAGTGCCCTTGAAGAGGCTGGCGAGTACCGCGTGTGGTGCCATGGCCTCTGCGCCCTTCATACCATCGCCCATCATCGACATGACGGACTGGTGCGCCTTCGAGAAATTGGCACCGACTTCGTTCAATCCGACTGAAAGCTGGCCGATAATCGCTGCAAGCGGGTCCTCAGGCATTCTACGACACCCCTACTAAACTATGTAATGGAATGCCATATATATTAAGCTTTTTATTTGCAGGAATCATCAATAGCGGACCTGAGCTGGGCCTCAATTTCCACTATGTCCCTACCGATTTCATCCTCGTCTGGATTGGGCCATTTCAGGTGCTCGTCCAGTTCTTTCATCTTTTGAAACAGTCTCTTAGGTAAGTCTAAGCAGTCATTATAGCTGCTGTGCATACGATTGAGATTCTCATTCAGATTCTGAAGGAGCCCCTCGTCCACCAGCCGTTGTTTTATGGAGCCGCCCGTCTCCTGCACCATAGCCAGGTGGTGCTTTATATTATCTATTGCCTGTTGAGCGTCCATTCCGAACCTCAAACACTCGCATCCTTTTTTATCCATAGCTTACAGCCCCCAGGTCGTCATGTAGAGCCTAGGTCCACGCTCCGACGGGCTGTGGATGACCGGCGGCCTAGCGCCTCCCGACAGCAACGTCGCTAGAACATTGTGCGGCGCTATCGATAACAAAGCGTCTCCGGCAGTAAACAACGGCATGAGCGGGCTCTCGGGCATACTGATGCTTATGGATGTTCTTGAATAAAAAGTTATTGCCAGCTCAATCCGATACCACATCTAGGGCACGGTGATGTTCCATGCATCACAGAACCTTGGCAGTTCGGGCACTGTCTTGGATGTGTCATCAGCCAATATGTAATGTAAGATGCGACTGCACTTGCGGCTATCGAGGCTTTGATGGCCTTCAGGATGTTCATAGTGGTCCCGGTATCAGGGGATTCCCCAAGAACCCGCCCTTCGTCGCTGCAAGCAGAACATTGTGCGGTGCGAACTTCAGCAAGTTGTCGGCCATCATGAGTATCGGGTCCTGATGCGACGCTGCATGCGCCATCATGAAGTGCTGCTCGTTCGGAACATCATCTCCACACTGATTGCAGTTTGGCATATTGTCATCTCCTACATGGACTATCATATTCAACTGTAGCAGGCACTCTTTTAATCCCAAGTTCCTTTGCCAACAACAGTCGATGTTTACCCTCGACTGGAATGAGCTTCCCATCACATCTTCTTACCGTCCGAATTGCTCTTTGCCAAGTCTCGATGCAGCCCACCACCAAAAGTCCGTCTACATCTACATCATTTATGGGTATCTTGTCCATATATAAGTTATTCAGCCGACACCCCTCATCCTTGTAGCAGTCCCGAAGACTTTGATGGACTTCGATGCCATCCATATTTTCATGGGTGAAATCAACATCGTTGATATCTATCCATTCAATAAATGTCTTGAAGCCCTCGAAGCGCGCCGCCGCCTCCTCGAATTTGAACGACTTCTCGGCACCCACCCACATCACCTCACGGCAAGAACAACGGCGGTACGAATGGCATCTTCGCAAGGCTGAAGGAGTAGGGCGTGACGAAGAACAACGCATCGTACTTGTGCTCCGCTCTCTCAGAGGTTTTGAACTGACTCCCATTGGTCGTATCGAAGACCGTCCAGGCCCCCTTGTAGAACGCCTCGACCCATCTATGCGAGCTGGTGCCGGCATACCCGAAGACCATCCGGCACGGTACTCCCTTGTAGTAGAGGAGCGCTGTCAAGAGCTGCGCGGAATTTCCGCAATCTCCATATCCAAGCTCGACCGCCTCGTATGGAAGAGTCATATGTTCCTCGACGTTCCATGCCTCGCGGTCTGAGATATAGAATATATTTTCAGTTACGAAGCTGAACGCCACCTCAATCATTCCGTCGTTGCTCTTTCCCCCCTTCTCCCACATCTTGTCTGCGAGAGGTATGATACGACCGTCTCTCATCAAAAGGAAATGCGGGACCAGGACGCCAAGGTCCTGAAGGTTCTCCGGCTGCTCAGGCATCATGTTCTGTATGATATTCATTATAAATAAAGATGGCGGGCGCGGCAGGATTTGAACCTGCGGCACTTCGGTTAAGAGCCGAATGCTCTGCCGGTCTGAGCTACGCGCCCTTATAGGCCCAGCAGGATTTGAACCTGCAACCCCCTGTGCATCAGACAGATGCGCTACCTTTGCGCCATGGGCCCGATGGGTGAAACCGGAGTCGAACCGGCCTGCCAGGATTTTCAGTCCCGCGTGTTCCCGCTACACCATTCACCCGCAGTGGGCTCGTCAGGATTTGAACCCGAATCTCTGCGTCCCAAGCGCAGTAGCATACCAAATTGGCCCACGAGCCCGCTTCGGCGAGCAGAAAAACGGTTCCCAGTCCTACTCGCTTTAACGGAGCATTGGCGGAATGGGCTTAAAGAACCTCACGGTGATAATATCGCATGAGGTCCTTCCAACTATCTCTGACACTCCCATTGGGAACCGCCTTACTAAAAGTGTATCTATCTGCAAGAATTTATACTTTTGGCCGGCTCCTTGACCGTGAAAAAGGTCAAGGAAATCCAACTACAGCCAGCCGTACTTCTTCTTCGGAGCTTCCGGCTTCGCTGGCACGGTCGGCTTCGATGTGGTCGTTGTCGTTGGCTTCTTCTCTTCCGGTTTCTTGATATCTGCCATCTTAACTTCCTCCTTCTTCAACTTCTCCGCTTTCTCTTTCTCCTGCTTCTCCTTCTCTGCTTTCTCCTTCTGGAACTTGATGATTGCGTCGGCAATCTCTGCACGTGTGGAAGTCTCATCGACACCCTCGATTTCAAGGTCGCCGACGATTTCAAGAAGCTCGTCCTTCTTCTTCTTCCCCAGCTCTATGTATGTGTACATTTCTACACCCCTACTGCTGTCGATTGCCTATGACGCCCGCCTTCGACTTCTCCTTGTCCTTGTACTGCGCAGGCATCTTGCTCGTCCACGCCTCCACGACCACGATATCGTAGTCAGAGTTGCCAGGACCTGCTGTGAAGGCCTTAGCATAGACGTGTGGCGGATAGTCGTATCTCCACGCTGGCTCGACGCCCTGGAACAGCGGAAACCAGTCCGTATCCCCTGGCTCTTCGACATATGCCACCATCACGAAGGTGTCGGGAGCTTCCTTTCCATTCTCCCCCATCAAGGACATTCTCCAGTGGTGCAGGTCCGACGGCATCTTGGTGACTAGCTTCCAATCCTCATTGTTAGGAAGCTTCTTCTGGAAGATATGCGGCCACAGCGCTAGCTGGCCCCCTACGGGCCTGCTCCCATCTTGCTTGCCGTCCGGTTCAGGCACTTTCCCACCTACGCCTTCGTCGAGACCGACGGGATGCCGCCTATCACTATAGGCTCGTACTCGATTTCACAGTTGGCGACCTTCGCCTTGATGGACTCCTTGACCTCAAGAAGCGTGAACTTGCTTCCTATCAGGCCGATGAAGTAGTCCTTGCGGTCTGTTCCACCGCCCATGGGCCACCCAGGGGGCCAGTAGAAGTTGCTCCTGTTCACCATGCGGAAGCTCACGGTATGTCCGAATATCGTGTACACGTCCCAAAGGTCAGACAGGTCGTCGATGAACGGCACCAACGGCGCTTCGAGGAAACCTCCATCGACGCCTCCGACGCCCGCTGTCGTGATGACTACGCCGCCTGGCGTGGTGACGGTAACATCGAACTTCCTGTCCGTGCCCCACCGCTTCGTGCCTGATGGGTGCTCCAACTGCAACGCCGCTCCCATCGGGATGAAGTCCGTGGCAGGGTTTATTTGGAGTGGCGGGATTATAACCTCATCGGGAATGTCGGCGAACAGTAGTCTGCCGTCCGGTAACTGGTCCAGTCTCCTGACGGCGAAGATATACGGCCTGAAGTGGAACAGCCTTCCTTCCTGCGCAGGCTCGGTGAAACGGAACTCCGCTGGCTCCGAAGCCACGCCTGCCGGTATCGCATCGACTGGCGTGGTGCACTGGACCGCCAACGACCCTATGGGCTCGGTCGCGCCGAGCTTGAAGATGTTGAAGTTCCCCTCTGAGTCTATGAGCTTCACGATGCTGCCCACATCGGGTTTGCTCCGGCCCCTAGAATAGATGTACTTGCCGATTGGTTTCACGCTCATGTTATCACGCCCTCGATGTCACTATCGGAACACCACCGACAACGACGGTCTTGTAGTCTATCTCCTCGTCCTCGACCTTCTTGACGATGTTGTCAGGGGCTGTCCCAAGCAAATACTTCCGGCCGATGATGCCGATGAAATACTGCTTGTTGTCGGCATCGCCTCCGATGGTCGCTCCTGGATTCCAGAAGAGGTTGGTCCTGTTGGCAATCCCGAACTCTATGGTGTGCCCGTAGATGGCCGCAAGCTTCCAGATGTCGCTGATGTCGTCCGTGTATGGGGTCAGGACAGCCTCAACGAAGCCTCCGTTGACGCCACCCACATTGGGAGTGATGACTTGTGCTGGCGGTGCCGGCGCTGGCGGAATGATGTCCATGGTCACTGGATACGGAAGGTCCGTACCTACCCTAGAGGTGCCGGTCGGGTTCTTCCACTTCAGGTTTACGCCAACCGGAATGCGATTTAAATCGGGTCCTACTGGAACTGGGAGGGCACTGAGGGGCGTCGGTGGTAGTAAGAGCTTACCGTCATTGACGGAATGGTCCTCATTATAATGGTCCCTCACGGCAAAGATGAACGGCCGTATCTCGAACAGCCTGTTCTCTCGTGCGGGCGTCAGGAAGCGCCACTCCGCAAAGACCTCTTGTCCTGCGGGAATCCCTCCGTTGGCGACCCGCCTCGTGTACCGGACGGTGTGCTGGGCGATAGATTCATGACGCTCTATTATGAATGTTCCCCGATTCCCAAAATAATCTGTGACGCAGACAACATCATCTGTGTGAGCAAAACATCCACGTCGGTCATACGAACGTATTCCCGTCATCAGTACACCCCTTCAGTAGACTGAAATCAATATATACACGCAGATATATAAAAGTTGGTGAAGGGGGGGGCCAGTGATTCACTGGCCCTTATCTTGCTCCGGAGGCTTCGGAAATTCCTCCAGTTCCCCCGTCTTGAGACCGCCTGTGGGGACTATCTCGTCCTCTGGACGGCCCTTTATGGGAGCCCTGCTGTTGCGCTTCCCTATTGCCATGCTGGTGCCAGCTCCTGCTGCTATGCCGGCACCAAGACCGACCCCGGCTACCGTGCCCGTAGCCTCGCCCATCTCCTTTGAGATGCTCTCGCTGCTCTTGGTGTTGTTCCTCAGCTTGTCTACGTTGCCGTTGACCTTCGCAATCTCCTCTGGAAGGCTCTTGTTGACTTCCGCAACTCGCTTGCCGAGGTCCTCTAAGCCCTTGGAGATGTTCCCGACCGTGCCGTTATCGTAGGCATACACGACGGTCTCGTTGGTCACTAGGGTCTTGTTCTCATAGGTGACGTTCTGGTAGGTGATGTTGCCTGTCCTGTTGGCAAGCTCTGTGATGTTCTGATAGAGGTCCTCGTAGCTGGCGCTTAGGTCCGTGATGTTCTGCTGAATCCCTGAGATATTCACGGCCTCGGGAATGTTCAACGAATCGAGACGGGCCTTGAGAGCGGTCAGATTGTCCGACAGGGACTTGAACTCGGCGCTCATCTCTGCGAGTTTCTCCTGGAGGACACTGAGATTCCCATCGGTCTGCTGAATGTGGGCACTTAGATTAGTGACGTTGATGGCCAGGGCATTGACCGTCTGGTTGAGGCTCTCCACCATGCTCTCAAGCTTCGTGATGTCGGCGCTTTGGCTGCTGGCTGTGGCGTTGACCTTGTTTATCGTGTAGTTCGCCTGCGAATTGGCTAAGGCGTTCCACAATGCCACATGAATTACAGTGTCGTCGGCTGCGACGAACCAGATGGTGCGGTTTGATGCCGCATAGAATGCCGACCCAGAGTCCATGGTGGTGTCGCAGCATGAGGTTTTGTAATACAATGGGCAATAGATGCAGTCTACGCTGAAACCGACATCACACCCCATTGGCTTTCCAGGGACTTCCGTGCAATTTATAGAGACGTTGTCTCCGTAGTTCACATGAATGTCCCAATCCACACGGGTCGAGCCGGTCACCGTCAGGTTGTATAGCTTTCCGTACTCGGGCTCGTTTGTCTTTACCGCTCCCATGGAGCTTGGCGCAAATACGCACAGCGCCATCAGGCACATCACGATTACGATACTCGATACCTTAGACATTTTATTCCCTCCATACTACATTATCCTCGGTGGTATATATTAGTTTTCATAACCTTAATACTGTTCATACTCTTTCTGTTTTCTGAGCATATCGAGCTTGTATTCTATCTCGATAATGAACTGCTCCTTGCCCATGCACATCTCCTCCATGTGCTTCTTGATGGGGTCCCTGACGATGCTCATATCTGCAAAATATTCGTCGAGGAGTTTCTTGTTCTTCGAGGAGTTGCACGACTTGCACAGTGGCATAATATTTTCCCTGACGGTACCAGGGTTCTCAACGTCCTTCCTTGACAGGGGGACCACGTGCTCCAACGTCAGCTTCCCCCCGCCACCGCAAAAGCCGCATTCATGGTTGAACATGACCATTGTGTCGATGTAATCGTCTTCGGTAAATTCAAAGGGGAGCGTGTGCTTTCTCGTGTTGTACTTATGCGATTTAATGCGATTCTTATCTGGGTGCTTCTTACTCCATCTCCTACTTGCCTCACTGTACATCTTCACCTTCTCGGGGTTCTTTCTTCTCAAACGAGCGAGTTCCTTAAAATACCCCCTGAGTTTTTCCCTGTTCTTTTCCCGCCATTTCCTTGGGGTATCAGGATGCCGTTCCCTGTTCCTCTGCCCCTGTAGGCGCGCACGACCATCCATCCTCCACTGTCGATTTTTGCGTTTATCAATCTCCTTCTTCCATTCAGGATTTCTTTTTATCCACCCCGATGTCCTTTTCCTTGTGCATACCCCGCATTCCCAGCTCAAGCCATCTGTATTCTTTGGGGCGAGGTAATACTCAGACATCGGCTTATCCACCCCACAGGTCGGACAAGACTTATGCTCCACTGTAGGGGCCTTCTCTTTCAACTTGGTTCTACTAACTTTATTCACGGCGCTTGTGCAATCCTTACAATATATATATAGACCGTCCAATATTCGGTTCGATTGATAGAACATCCCACGTGGTTTCACGGTCTTGCATCTGTGGCAGTATTTCTCCTCGACGTATTTCTTTGGTCTGCTCTTGGTTCTTTCCCCTCTTTCTCTTGCGAGCTTGCGGTCACACTCACGACAATAAGACCGGAGCCCGTCCTTCTTACACATATCGACGCCGAAGTTCTCTGTCGGCAATTCCACCTTGCAGACCCTGCACACCTTCATTGGGGAAGTCATCGTTAATAGGGATAACCTCCCCGACATTTATCATTTGTGGTATAGAGTTTTCACTGACGCCTAAAGAAAATAAAATATAAGGGCGCTCCGTCGGGAGCGCCGAGGGATACAAACCGAAAGGTCCATATCACTGAACTTGCCGGATAATCGAAGACCTTTTCGCGATGACTTCCCCTAGGTAGCCGAAGCCCTCGTCGATGTCCGCGGCGATGGGGCCGGCCCTGACCCAGTTGTGGAACTGGGACTTCGGGGAGAGAACGGCGGGAACTTCAAAGAATCCACGGACCAAATCGTCCCCGTTGTTGTATATCTCCTCGATGTTCATGGTCGGGAGCCTCACACCAGACAGTTCGAGCTGGTGCTCGCGGATGGTCGGCTCTGCCGCGGTGCTGAAGACACCCTCGATGATGATGAACATATCCTCATCGAGCTGGAAGTCCAGCCACTCCGCCCATCCGTTGAGGGCGTTCGGGACGAGAGCCGTTATCGCACCAGTCGGGACACCGCCCGCTGCGAATACGGTCCTCCACTGGCCGCCGGCCAGCCTGGGGAACACAATGGTTCCGCCCTGCGTCACAGCGCCGACATCGGGCCGGAACGAGGTCCTGCCTATCTGGTTCCCTGCGGGGTACAGACCACCGCTGGAATCAGCGTAGTCGAGTCCCCAGATGTCCTTGGCTCTCTGGACGGTGTCATCGCGCGCCTGCTGAATGGCATCGTCGGGTCTTGCATTTATCAAGCTCATCAAGTACGGCATAGTTTGGCCACCTCCGATTATTTCAGCGCTCCTACGGAACGCCTTAGACCCATATTTGCATGGGGGTTATCAATGAATCTGTAAGTCACAAATGCCTTCGCATATGCTGTGACCGATGGGTTGAAATATGCCTAAGCCCATGCAGTATACTAATGGAACTGCCATCCCCCCTCTATACCGGGCCCAGAAAGATTACCTCGATTGAGGTCGAGGAAGCGGTTTTGCAGAGATTCCGCATGGCTATCTCGAAGAAGCATCGCGGTTGCATCAAGGGGTTCACCTACATTGAGCTTAACAATGCTCTATCGACATGGACGAGGGTTATGAGCGGGGAGGCCGAGGTCGTAGACCTGAAGAGGACTCCGATGTTCGGCGGTGGCGAAAAGAAAGTTTAATATTATTCAAAGAGGATGGTGGACCGATGGCCAAGACTGAAATCTTCGGTATCGATGTAAAAGCTGCCGACAACGACCTCAAGAAGAAGGTCAAGAAGACCGAGCCGCAGGGCACGGCACCTGCGAAGAAGAAGGACGAGAAGCGCAAGACTGCGTTCTTCGGAGAGTGAATATATGGTATCCATGGGCATAGTGGACCCCGCAGACAAGGAATTCCCAAAGAAGTGGGAGATAATCAGGAAGGTCTGGGCAGAGACTGGGCCGGCGCTCATTGACGGCCTGACGAAGAAGACGACCTTGATACTCCTTTCACGCAACGACATCGACTGGCTGGTCGAGGAGGGCATGATAACCATGGAGGGAGAAGGCCACACGCTGGTCTACATGCCGTCCAAGACCGATGAAAAGATAAGAAAGGACGGCAGCATCACCGTCCTCATCTTAGACCCCGAGGACCTCAAGGCGCTCCCAAGGGATGGAACCTTAGAGCGCGGAGACTATCTGTTCGTGTTCGACCAGTAGTTACCCATTGATTTTCTTGTCGATGTCATCCATCATGGCATCGAGTTCACTCTTGGGGAGCTTGGTCTTCTTCGAGTCTTTCTCAGTGGTCTCCTTGGGCTTCTCCTCTGCATCCTCGACTTTGACCTTGACGGCCTTGGGTGGGAGGGGAGGCTCTGGCGTCGAGGCCTTCTTGTCCTCGTTGTCGGCCGGCTTCTCCTCTTTGTCCTGGATATCTCCAAGGGCGTGCTCCTCGTCGTCCTTCTTCTCTTCTGGCTCAGTGGGAGCGGTCTCCTTGATGGCGTCCTCGACATCGCCATTGACGGTGCGTGACGCAACAATCTGTAGAATCTGGGTCTTGAGGGCATCGAGGTCGTGTAGAAAGTCCTCGCCTTTCTTGATGGCCTTCTGGCCCTTCTTGATGATATCATTGGCTTCCTTCATGAGGAGGTCATACTCTTCTTGCGTAATCTTGCCGTCGTCGTTGGCCTTCTTGAGTTCTACGAAGAGCTGCTTTATAGCCTCCAAGAAGCCCTTCGCTGCTGCAATGACAGCCTTTCCCTTGCTGTAGAGCTTCGCAACCGAGGCCGCAAGTCCAATCAACGCTCCTAAAGCCGCAATTATCACCGTTATGTCGATTTCCATGTTGTACACCCCTATCCCATCCAATGAAGCTTCCCCGTCACGAGGAAGATTGCGATTGTGATTATTGCCGTTGCGAAGGCTCCGAGCAGCATCGCGTTTTGGTATTCCAACTTGATGATGCGCCTCTCCTGCGACCTGATTATCCAAGCTACTGTCTGCTGCTTGGTTGCGTCATCGGGAAACGGAACCGCTTTCCAGTTCTCCTTAGGCCCTATTAGGTCGAGGCTCATGCCTTCATCTTCTTGTGACCGTTTATGATTTCTTGGGCCTCGGGCATCTGGAGAATCTGTTCCGCTTCCTCGTCGGTGAGGTCTAGAGCGGCCTTCTGAGCTTCTCCGTTCGTGGGCACCTTTGGTGGCATTAGACATCCCTCTTATCATACGAGCATATATATTTATCGTTTTCTGGAAACATTAACAGCAAAGGATATATACGGGGCATTATTCTTTTCCCCCCTTCTCGGCTTTCTTGAGCGTGATGTAGGCGTAGGCGATGATGATGGGGAGTGCGATGCAGACGAAGCCCATGACGCCGCAGATGGCGTCCCAGATGTCGGCCTGGCCGTGCCCGAGACTGTCAAAAACTTCCTTTCCGTACATCATGCCTCCGACGGCGGCGAGCGCAAAGATGCCCGCCAGGATGATTGCGCCCTTCTTCGAGAGCCCGATGCCTTCGAGCACGGTCTCGCCGAGGAAGAACGCTCCGAGGCCGATGACGACACCCGCGATT
>Ga0315289_10003530_pt1 | contig 23630 bp, 23 predicted proteins | sample YL17G11_40_MG_FD_203452 | JGI IMG/M metagenome (GOLD analysis project Ga0315289, IMG submission 203452) | Sediment microbial communities from Yellowstone Lake, YNP, Wyoming, USA - YL17G11_40 | ecosystem: Environmental > Aquatic > Freshwater > Lake > Sediment | place: USA: Wyoming | collected...
AACCTTCTAAGTTTCGCAAGCCCTCTTCACCAGCCAGGCCTACCTCTTTCGCCTGGCCGGTGTAAAACCGGGTAACAGGTGAAAGGGCCTCATTGACGGTTTGTCCATATAATCCACCCTCTGCCGATATACCACGTCTGCCTAATTCTCTTGACGTAGCAATACCCGTTCTTTGTTCCTCTTCTTGTTGCCTGCCAGTAACTTCTTCGAGCAAGTTCTGATACCTTTTTTGCAGTGGTTGTTTCTCTGCCTCAAGGCGCTGCCGTTCGGTGGTGTATTTTCCTGAAATTTCAGGAATAGACGTTTGTAAACTTTGGATTGCCGGTTCGTTAGCCCGTTTGAATAACTCCTGAGCTGACTGAACGATTACATTAAAATCGGGAGCTTGATAATTGATACCTGAAGCGCCGCCACCGGCCCCGCCGGCCCCACCTTCGCCGCCATAGCCTACCGGAGCTTCGCCGCTATGGCCAAAATAGCGCCACAACTCATTTCTTTCTCCCTGTGTTAGTTTTGCAGGCTCATATGAGCCAGGTTTTATTGCCATATTTAAAACAAAAAAAGACACCTTGCGGTGTCCTCTTCTCACCCTCGACAGCTAATTTGTCTGTTGTCTGAATCATAGCAAATCCAAAAGAGAATGTCAAATCAATTAAACAATAGGGAAATAAGACTTTCGTGACAGACCTGTCACGGAACATAAATAGGTGAGAGAATATCAAAGGGTATCAAAACCTCGGACATGTCCGATAAAATGTTATATTTTGATATAGATACCGGTTTAGACGAGCTAAATATCAATTTTTTTTATCAGGATCAGGTTTTTTTGACAGCGCTTGATAGTTAAAGGACAAATCGCTCAGGACTTCTACCATTGCCACCTTCACAACCGGGACTAATTGTTCTGCATTTTTAACATTCACCTGGGTATTATAGTCTAAACAGATTTTAACGGTTTCATCTCTAACTTTATCAATTGATGATAAAAAGTATTTTTCGGTCAATATTGAATTGGCCAGGCTTTGCTCATCCAGCACCTCAAAACACTTTTTACACACGAAGAGGCGGAGGAACAAACCGGGCAGGAAATAGCCTGTAAACCGGTATTCTTTTTTAGTCTTTTCACGGCACAACTGACAAAGACCCGGCTGCTTTTCCGTTATTTTTCGCGTATCCATTTCGCTGAACATCTCAAGCCACAAATCTCTTAAAACCCCTTTTATATTAGCTAGTGCATAGGCAAACTTTTTAGTTAATTCATCGGACATTTTAAATCACCTCCATAATTGTGATATACTCATGTAGAGTTTGATAATCTTGATACCATAAGGGTAAATAAGTGTTCGAAGGTCGCTGCTCCGGGCTCACCAGTGGAAACACGGGCGTTCCTGAAATTCAATTTTCTAAACCTATTGAGTAGTTCTAATATCTGCCTTTTGCCATAACCTTTACCTTGATATTCCGGCAGAATACAGTTATAACCAATCATTCCGTATTCTGGTCCATGTCTTGGGTCATATGATGCAAATCCTATTGGTTTGTCACCAAGACAAGTGATAAAAACACATTGTCTAATTTTTGGATTACTAAATGCTTCTTTATCAAATTTCTTCCAGTTTTCAATAAGTTTTTCTTTATGAGGAAGATGATAATTTTCAATTAGCCCTTTATAGCTTTTTGAAAGTAACTGAAACACAATAAATCTGATTTATACTTAGAGAAAGGAACGAATTGTAACATAAATTTTTTATATTATAGTCCCATCAGGAAGCATGTTATCGGGATGATTTATCCCTTGCTCTGTTTCTATATATCTTTGACATAGATTGAATTTTCCCTCACAGTACATCTTCTTCCATTTAGAACTTGTTAGTCTTTTTTTCTCTAATTTTCTTAAGGGGCAAGTTGTAAACCATTTACATTTCATATTAATTACTTTGATTATATAGTATTACTGAAATGTCTAGCTCTCACAAAAAAGGGAGCGTTGTAACGCTCCATTATTTGCTTCGCTCCCCCGGTAGGACTCGAACTAACTAACTAAGATATAGCCTCAATTGGTAAACAACGTCAACCCTTGTTGGAAAAAGTGGAGACGGAGATTTTAGCTTCATATTTTCTATAAGCAACTACACCCTATTTTAGTGAAAAAGTGAAAATTGAGGCTAAAATGGAAACGATGTAAAGCCTTGACCACCTTATACACTGTTAGAACCTATTTTGCCTCCTTAATTTTATCCCAAGAAGTAATTATTTATACTCCTCTAAGGTGATACAATATAGGAAGCTTTGTTATCACAATTGAAATTGGCCAGAGTAGTAACTCAGCAAATCCTGGAAATTATGTACGAACTTAGACAACAACCACGTTTCATGCTAGTAGGACTTGTACCCATGGGTACAAATTACGAGACTATTCTTTTAGAAATGGAAGAAGTAGAGTCTCTGGTGAAAACATATGGAGGGGAAGTCTTTGCGGCAACAGTACAAAAATCGCACCATCCTGATAAATCCAAATTCCTCGGATCAGGGAAGGCAGAGGAAATCGCTGACACGATTGCAAAAGAAAAAATAGACATAGTTGTAATCAATGATCTTGCCAATCCGGGACAACTTTATACACTTGAGAAAATATTCTACCGCTCAAATCAAAAGATTAAAGTTTGGGACAGAATGGATCTGATTCTACATATTTTTGCTCTTCATGCTCATACAAAAGAAGCAAAGCTGCAAATAGATCTTGCCAGTCTTCGTCATATGGGTCCCAGAACATATGGTATGGGATATATATTATCCAGACAGGAGGGAGGAATAGGAACTGTCGGGGTCGGGGAAACCAATACCGAGCTTATGAAACGCCACTGGCGGGATGAGATGAGAAGGATAAAATCTGAATTAACCCGATTATCGGGTGAAAGAATAAAACAAATGGAGAAAAGGAAAAGTATTGGTTTTCTGACTGCATCATTAGTTGGATATACCAATGCCGGAAAAACAATGCTTTTTAACCGATTAACAAAAAAAGAAAATTACGTTTCTGATAATCTATTTGCTACATTGGATAGCAGCGTCGGAAAGGTAATTTTAAAAGGAATTCGTAGAGACATTGCAGTTTCAGATACCATAGGATTTATAAAAAATCTCCCACCAGGTGTTATTGAAGCTTTTAAATCGACTCTCATAGAATCAGTTAATGCAGGTTTGCTCTTGATAGTAGTTGATGTATCCGATCCTGAATTTGCCCATAAATTACGGGTGGTAGATGGAATTTTAAATGAATTGACGCTTGCGAATAAGAAACGGATCTATTTATTTAATAAAATCGATAAAGCCGGTTCTTTAGATAGAATGGATTTGGTAAAACAATATACCCTTAAATCTCCTTTGTTTATTTCTGCAAAAACAGGTGAAGGAATAGATATTTTATTTAACAAAATCGAGCAGTCATTCAATACAATGTAATGAAAATAAAATCAGCGACTTTTGTCAAAGGTATCATAGGTTCTGATGAAATCTTAATTAATGGAATATTCCAAGTGTCATTTTTGGGCAGGTCAAATACTGGTAAATCTACTCTCATAAATTCTCTAATTATGAGAAAAAATCTTGCTCGCTCAAGCTCGTCTCCAGGTAAAACAATCCGGATGGATTTTTTTCTTATCAATGACTCTTTTTACTTTGTCGATTTTCCCGGATATGGGTATGCAAAACATTCTTCTCAAAAAAGGGAAAAACTTGCGAAAATGATATTGTGGTATCTTATGTATTCGGAGATAAAAAATAGACTTATAATACTCGTTATCGATGCAAAAGTTGGTATTACCCCTTACGATGCAGATATGCTCAAAACTTTTCATGAGCACCATATAAATCATATTATTGTTGCAAATAAAGCGGACAACTTACAGATGGGTCAAAAAGAAAAACAACTTATGAAAATACAGCGTGAATGCCAAAATTCAGAAGTCATACCATACTCTTCAAAACAAAAAAACCAGGGGTTTGAATTGATGAGAAGAATTTCATCCTATATTGGTATGAATTAAATCTATAAAATAGGGGATGGTTCTCATTTAAGCAGGGTTAAATAATTTTCATTTAACTCCTGAAAAATATTTCTTCAACATGGTCATTACTGTTACTTTTCCTTTATACAATTAAAGGGACAGTTTTTAGATAGCCTAGGTTTTGATAAAAGAAATTTATTATTTCCTTTTTATTAGCAGTGTTGGGAGACTTGGATTCGAACCTATAAATAATTAAACAATGTAAACCCTTGCGGGATAGGATTTGCTCCGGAATCTTAATCTAAGTATGGAATAAAATGAGGCTTATATGAGGTTAAGAAATAGGTACGGATTTCGTTCAGTCCCCGCAAGAGGGATACAATTGAGAACGAAGGTTTATAGGGCATAATTTAGGTTTAATGGGTGTTCTTTAAACACCATCCTGCATGCCTTGAGTGTTTCAATCAATTCCTCTATAATTGAGTTTGAAAGGATGAAACGGTAGTTCACAAAATTAAGAATTAATGCGAGATTATGCTAAGAGAAAATAGAATTATATACACCTCATTTCTCGATTGGAGATTTAAAATAAAAAAAGCAGAGGGAAACTTTCTCTGGGATGAAAAAGGAAAGAAGTACCTAGATTTTACCTCTGGCTGGAATACGATCAGCCTTGGATGGAATAATCCTGAAATAGCCGGAGCTATAAAAGATCAGCTTAAAAAAAATGTTCAATCTCCCATGTGGACTTCTACCCAAATTCAGGAATCTTACGCCGAACTTCTTACGAGCAAGCTTCCAAAAAGTCTTAAGGCGATTGGTCGGACGACGGGCGGGATGGAATCAAATCTTGAGGCAATGAAATTAGCCCGTGTATATACAGAAAGAATGAAAGTTTTTGGCTTCATTGAATCGTGGCATGGACAGCTTATTGAAAATATGGCCTTAAGCTATCTCCCTGAATGGATGCCTCACTTATCAAATAAACGCGATGATCTGTTACATCTTCCCTATCCACAGACATATCGTACCCATAAAAGTGAAAAGGAACTATTAAGTGAACTTGAAATTAAGCTGGAAAACATATTATGTAACAAAGATGTTGCCGCCGTTATTACCGAGTCAGGGATTTTAACTGGTTGGGGTTCTGCATATTTAGCGCCAAAAGGATTTCTTACGCTTTTGAGAAAATTGACAAAAAAATATGGTACGCTTCTTATACTCGATGAGGTTGGATCAGGCTTTTCAAGGCTGGGAAAACTTTTTGCAATGGAGATAGAAAATGTTACTCCTGACATTGTCACCTTTGCTAAGGGAATTACAAATGGGGTATTACCCATGGGAGCAATGGTAACAACAGAGGATATTGCGGGTGCTTTTAAAGAAGCAAACCTTCAATCAACCTTTGGCTGGCTTCCTCTCTCTTGTGCAGCCGCGCAAAAAACTCTCGAAATTCACCTTAGAGACAAAATATGGGAAAAGGCTGAAAAAGATGGAGAGTATACAATGAAAGTTCTAAAAAATGAACTATCTGACCAGCCATTTGTTGGAGATATTAGAGGAAAAGGAATGTTAATCGCAATTGACTTTGTCGTAGATAAAAAAACTAAAGAAAAAAATACTTCTCTCGTAGAAAAAGTTGTTCAGAAATGTTGGGAAAAGGGTTTGCATATTGTTTGTAATCATGAAAACGTCATCCAACTTATGCCTCCCCTAATTATCAAACGAAATGCTTTAGATAGAGGAATACAGATATTGGTAGAAGTAGTTAAAACAAACAGATAATAATAAGAAATCCACTCTTATATAATGTTCGAAGAAAGGTAACTTTGACCCAATGTTGCCAAAGTTTAGTAGATGCGTTACTTATCTAATTAGGTTTACGTGCTAAAGAAAGGAGTTTGTAAATGAAAAGGGTCACCACTAGAATAAGTAAAATATCCCAACCACTATTATAGTATTTAACCGTTCCCAGACCCAGGTCGTTTAGGAAAACGGGCCACTCCTCCCAAACTATCCCTAAACCAATGGCTGAGAGTATACTTGGTTTTATCAATGTCCTTAATGGATAGGCCAACAACAAAAGGAGTAAACCAACATAGTAGTGATGAATAGAGTCTGTGATTATTCTTTCAAGAAATTCAGGATTATTTCGAAAAATGAACCAGATACTTAATAGCCAAATTTTAGTTGCGATAATTGTTTCTACAACTAATAAAAAGAAATCTCTTGTTTTAAATTCTTTCTTCAAAATAGGTTTGAGTTCTTCCATAAATGCTTACATTCTGGGGAAAAAACATGAGTGAGGTCTAAGCGTTCAGAATATTTTGATTATAGCATGATCTAAATTGGGGAAAAATAGCTATACGTTGTCAAGGAGGAGAATTTTCTATAGAATAGGCGATGAATGATTATGTCCTCCAAAAATTTTTTTGAAATCTACGCCCTGGATAAAAACTCAAGAGCTCGGATGGGCGAAATTATTACCCTTCATGGGAAAATCCGGACCCCTGCCTTTGTACCTGTAGGAACTGGAGCAACAATAAAATCACTGACACCAGAAGAGGTAGGCAATTGTGGAATTGACGTCTTTTTTGTCAACACTTATCATATGCTTTTCCGACCGGGACCGGCGGTTATTGAAAAATTTGGCGGACTCCATAAATTTACGGGGTGGGACAAACCTTTGATGACGGACTCGGGAGGATTCCAAATTTTTAGCCTTGGAGAAAGAAACGAAAGAAAAAATCCGCCTAAAGAAGAACAGTTAATTAGAGTAACGGATAGGGGAGCTTATTTTAAATCTTTCTGGGATGGAAAAACTGTCTTCTTGGAACCGCGGGATTCGATTAAAACCCAACAGGTTCTTGGTGCCGACATTATGATGGCATTTGATGAATGCACTTTCTACCCAATCAAAAAGAAATACGCCAAAAAGGCGATGGAACGAACTCACCGTTGGGCAAAAATTTGCCTCGAACAAAAGAGGAAAGGCAAAAAAAGCCAAGCTTTATACGGTATCGTCCAAGGTTCAGTTTTCAAAGACCTTCGAGTCGCCTCGGCAAAATTTATTAGCCTCCTTCCATTTGATGGTTTAGCTATCGGAAGTGTGGCTAATAGCCAAGAACCAAGAAGTAAAGTCTTTTCCGTCCTTGACTGGACCATGCCCATCCTTTACCCAACGACAAAGCCTATTCATTTCTTAGGAATCGGGGAGGTTGAGGATATCTTTTTAAGCGTTGAAAGGGGAGTCGATAGTTTTGACTGCGTCGCCCCAACCCGTCTGGGCCGAATGGGCTGGATTTTTTCTAAAAGAGAAGGGTTAGCTAAGAAATTTCGTTACGATATCACCAAAAGCCAGTTTACCACCGACAAGAAATCGCCCGAGATCGGTTGTCAATGTCCAACCTGTCAAAACTTTTCAAGAGGTTATCTTAATCATCTTTTTCGCAATCGTGAGCTTTTGGCCTACCGACTGGCCAGTCTTCACAATTTGTATTTTTTCGGCAGCTTGATGGGAAAAATCCGAGATTCCATTAAAAAAGGTAAATTTTTAAAAACAAAAAAAGAGTGGCTTGAGTAATAAATACTTAGCCGGTGACATTTTTTATCAACTTAATTTTCTCCACTCCCCCATCGGTAGGGGAGAGGGAAACGGCTATAACGTCAATCCTTAGCTCCTCTGGTAAATTGGGGTGAATCAACTTATAAAATTGGGCGGTTTTTATTATAGATTTTATTTTCCAAGGTGTCACCGCTTCCTCGGGGGGCCCAAAAGATTCTGAATACCGGGTCTTAACCTCAACAAAAACTAAAACGCTTCCCTCTTTTGCCACAATGTCTATCTCGCCGTATCTTGCTTTAAAATTTTGCTCGAGGATCTTGTAGCCGTGGGAAAGAAGATAATTCTTGGCGATTTCTTCACCCCTTTTTCCCAGTGCCAGTCTCCTACCCTTGGTGAAATTACCCATTTAACCTTTTTCGAAGATAGTAAAGCTTTGCCCGTCTCACCTTTTTGGCTTTCTCCTTAACAATTATTTTCTCAATCGATGGGCATAAGATGGGCCATATCCGCTCAACCGCCACTCTCGAAGGACTCATCTTTCGGACAGTGAAACTTTTATTGACGCCGGCATTTTTAATGGCGATGACCACACCTTCAAATGGGTGAAGCCTGGTTTTTACTTTTTCCTCCACCCCCCTTTTGGTCCTAGTGGCACCTTTTTCAACCTCTTTTATTTTCTCATAGACCCGAATAGTATCACCGACTCTAAAACTGGTTTCTTGAAACTTTGCTTGATTAGCCATAGATGTATTTTATCATTTTTTTATTTGACAACAAGCCTTAATAAATTCCAAAAATAAGGGGTGGGGAGAAAGAGGTCTGCTTTTAAGCTCTGGGTGATATTGAGTCCCGATAAAAAATGGATGGTCCGTTAGCTCAATCGCCTCTACCAAATTTCCGTCTGGCGAAACACCCGAGACAACCATCCCGTTCTTAGCAAGTACTTCCCTATATTTATTATTTAACTCGTAACGGTGGCGGTGACGCTCGGAAATGAACCAATCGTCATCCTGAACTTGGTTCAGGATCGTTTTAGATGCTGAAATAAATTCAGCATGACGTCTATAGCATTCTCTTGTTTTCGTGCCCTTGACTAACTTACAAGGCCAAGCACCAAGTCGAATCGTTCCTCCATATTGATGTTTAGCTAAATATTCTTTTTGATTGGGCATAATATGAATTACTGGGTGGGGTGTTTTGGGGTCAACTTCCTCGGTATTGGCATCTTTAAGGTGGCAAACATTTCTGGCAAACTCGATAACCGCCATCTGCATTCCAAAACAAAGACCAAGATAGGGAATTTTGTTAACCCGGGCAAAGCCGGCCGTAGCAATCTTTCCTTCCACTCCCCGACTCCCCCATCCCTGGGGGATAATTATTCCGGAAAAGCCCTCCAAAATCCTTGTACCCTTTCTTTCAACATCAAGACTATCTATCCAAGTAATTTTGGGCTGCAACCCCTGCCACCAACAGGCTTGCTTTACTGCCTCAATTACACAGATATAAGAGTCTTCCAATGAAAAATCGCCGCTTCGGAAGTACTTACCAACAATAGCGATTTTAATTCCCCTCTTTGCTTGGCCGATTTTGGCAACAAAATCATGCCAGGTTTTAAGTTTCGGTTCCGTCATCCCAAGCCCCAATTTTGTCAAAATTCTCCTAGTCAATCCTTGGCTATCTAAGATTTCCGGAACCTCATAAATTGAATGGGCATCATGACTTGAGAAAACGTCCTCTTTTTTTACTCCGCAGAAAGTCGCTATCTTTTCTCTCCTAGCTTCATCAATCGGCCGAGGCGCCCTCCCAATAATTATGTCGGGTTGTATTCCGGCCGAGTTTAAGAAGCGAACCGATGCTTGAACTGGCTTTGACTTAAGTTCTCCTAGAGAAGGCGGAAGGGGAAGGTAAGCTACGTGTATATTCAGAACGTCTTGGGGGTTGTTAAATTTTAACTCCCGAGCCGCCTCCAAAAAAACCAAGTTTTGATATTCTCCAGACGTTCCTCCAATTTCAAAAATAACAACTTCCGCTTTGGCGTTTGACTTTAGATTCTCCAACCTTTGTATAATCTCCTCGGGGATGTGTGGAACAAGTTCAACGCATTTTCCGCCATAACCCATACTTCTTTCTCTTTGAATGACTGATTGAAAGACTTGACCCAAAGTCATGTAGTTTAGCCTTGTCAGATTCTCATTTAAAAATCGCTCATAATGACCTAAATCTTGGTCAGTCTCTAGCCCATCTTCAGTGACAAACGTTTCCCCATGGACAACTGGGTTCATTGTCCCGGCATCAAGATTAATGTAAGGGTCAGCCTTAATAGGCGCCACTTTGAGCCCACATGATTTTAAAAGAAGGGAAACTGAAGCGGTGGTAATCCCCTTCCCTACTCCAGAAATCACTCCGCCGGAAATGAAAATATATTTGGTAGTCATCTTACTCAGTCTAAAAAATAATTAAGACGCCGATGTTGTGACGGAAAAATGTCGCTGACGTCGTAAAACTTTAAGGTCAATTAACGACCGGCGGAAGGCGGCCTCGGCCGCAATTCTCACTTCCCCAGTAGGTTTTTGTTTTAAAGCCTCTTCTGCCTCTTTTTTTGCTCTTAAGATTTCTTCCTCATTTAGCTCATCCTGATTAACAACTCTTGTTATTAGGATTGTCGTTTTTTTACCCGCTACTTCAAGAAAGCCTCCACCGATTGACAAAAACGATTCTTTGCCGTCTTTGACAATTTTTAATTCACCCTCGACTAGTTGAGAAAAAAGAGGAACATGGCGAGGCAAAATGCCCAATTGTCCCATGGCGGAAGGGACAGAGACCATCTCGACATCCTCGGCAAAAACAAGTCGGTCAGGCGTAACAATTTCTAACAGAAAAGTTGACATCTTAAAAGATCAAAAATCAAATTGAGCTTTGATTTTCCAAGTTATTTGACTTCATCTATCCCTCCTACCATATAAAATGCCTGTTCAGGTTTATCATCATGTTTTCCCTCTAAGATTTCCTTGAACCCGCGGACTGTTTCCGTCAAAGGCACATATTTACCTTCTCTGGCAGTAAAGGTTTCCGCGACAAACATCGGCTGTGAGAGAAATTTTTGAATTTTCCTCGCCCGGGAAACTGTCAATTTATCTTCTTCGGAAAGTTCTTCTATTCCTAAAATAGCAATAATGTCTTGAAGGTCTTTGTATCGCTGAAGTGCCTTTTGGACCCCCCGGGCAACATTGTAATGTTCTTCACCAACTATCTCAGGAGTTAAGATTCTTGAGGTTGAGGAAAGTGTATCAACGGCCGGATAAATTCCTTGCTCAGAAATGCTTCGTTCAAGAGAAATCGAGGAGTCAAGATGGGCAAAAGTGGCAACTGGGGCTGGGTCAGTATAGTCGTCGGCCGGCACATAGACGGCCTGAACACTAGTGATTGACCCTTTCTTCGTTGAGGTAATCCTCTCCTGTAAAGCGCCCATTTCAGAAGCCAGTGTTGGCTGATAGCCAACGGCGGAAGGGATCCTACCCAAGAGGGCAGAAACCTCAGAGCCTGCCTGAGCGAATCTAAAGATGTTATCAATAAATAGAAGGACATCCTGGCCTTCTTCATCCCGGAAATATTCCGCCATCGTTAAGCCCGTTAAACCAATTCTAAGTCTGGCTCCCGGCGGTTCATTCATCTGGCCAAAAACAAGGGCGGTTTTACCTATTACTCCTGTTTCCTTCATTTCAAGCCATAAATCATTTCCCTCTCGGGAACGTTCTCCAACGCCACAAAAAACGGAAACGCCTCCGTGGACTTCGGCCACGTTTCTTATAAGTTCTTGAATAATGACCGTCTTCCCAACACCTGCCCCACCAAAAACCGCTACCTTCCCTCCTTTAACAAATGGGGCAATAAGGTCAATAACTTTAAGTCCTGTCTCTAAAATCTCCGCCTTAACCTCTTGGTCAGTGATATTTGGAGCCGGGCGGTGGATTGGATAATATTTTGTGGTTTCTGGTTTCGGCTTCTCATCAATTGGCTGACCGACAACGTTAAAAAGTCGACCCAGTGTTTCTTTTCCCACAGGAACTTTTATTGGAGCCCCTGTGTCAAAAACATCTATCCCTCGTTTTAAACCATCAGTGGGCCCTAAACTTAAACTTCTTACCTTTCCTCTGCCAAGATGGGAGGCTACTTCCAATACCAAAGGGCCAAGGTGACTGGATCCTGATTTTATCTCTAAGGCGTTATACAAAGACGGCACCGCCTTTTCCTCAAATTGCACATCAACGACCGCCCCAATTATCTGAATAATTTTGCCTATATTCATAAGTCAATTATTTTTCAACAGCCATTCTCGCCGTCACCATATCGGCAATTTCATAAGTTATTGTCTGTTGACGGGCCCTGTTATAATCTAAGGTCAACTGTCTTGTTAACTCTATAGCATTGTCAGTGGCATTTTTCATCGCTAACATTCTTGCCGAATGTTCGCAGGCCTCAGCCTCCAAGATTGCCGCCCTGATTTGTACTTCAAGATAATGCGGTAATAAAGCCTCCAAAACTGCCTCCTTATTGGGCTCGATGAGAAATTCTCCTATGGCATCTTGGGTGTTTTTTTCCTCTTCTTTCCAACTTTCTTCAAGCTCGATTGGCAAAATTTTCTCTTTAGTCGGTATCTGACTAAAGGCAGAGATAAAATTGTTATAAACTAAAAAAACTTGGCCGAAAATTCCCTCGAGATAATTTTCCATCACAAGGTTAGTTATGGCCGAAACGTTCTTTATAAAGGGAGGATTTTTTGAAAAATCGGCAATTAACTCCCTTCCCGTTCTTATTACAAATCCTTCGCCCTTCTTACCCAAAGTTATATAACCCACGTCTTCCTTACCAAACCACTCCAAAACCGCTCTAAATAGATTTGCATTTAGGGCTCCACAGAGCCCCTTATTTGTAGAAATCAAAACTACCAGTTTTTTCTCTAACATAATCTTCTTAAGGAGAGGATGACGTTCGCGCTCAGTTCTCGTGGCAAACTCTCGAGTCATCTCCAAAATCTTTTGGGCATAGGGTCGACCTGACAGAGCTAAAGTTTGCGCTTTTTTCATTTTTGAAGCGGCGACAAGTTGCATTGCCCTAGTTATTTGAGTAATATTTTTTGCCGAACGGATTCGACGACGGATAAGACGTTTACTAGCCATATTGACTCATAAACTCTTCTGTTGTTTTTTTTATTTTTTCGGTCAATTCTTCTGTTAATTTCTTCTCTACTCCGATTTCCTTAAGAATCTTAGGGTATTTTTTTTTGAAAAAAGAAAGATATTCTTTTTCAAATTGACTTACTTTTTCAACCGGCAGACTATCAAGATAACCGTTAGTCCCAGCCCAAATAGCCAACACTTGTTCTTCTTCTGGAACCGGGGAAAACTGAGGTTGCTTGAGAATCTCAGTTAAACGAGAACCCCTATCAAGTTGAGCACGGGTCTTAGGATCAAGTTCGGCGGAAAATTGAGCAAAAGCCGCCAGTTCTCGGTAAGAAGCCATATCTAGTCTTAATCTACCGGCTGCCTGTTTCATGGCCTTAACTTGGGCTGATCCCCCTACCCGAGAAACGGAAAGTCCCACATTTATCGCCGGCCTTACCCCGGCGTAAAAAAGGTCACTTTCAAGATAAATCTGCCCGTCGGTAATCGAGATTATATTAGTCGGTATGTAGGCCGAGATGTCTCCACCTTGAGTCTCAACAATCGGCAAAGCCGTCAAGGAACCGCCACCCAAGCGGTCACTTAAACGACACGCTCTCTCAAGCAACCGACTGTGAAGATAGAAAATATCACCAGGAAAGGCTTCTCGTCCTGACGGTCTTCGTAACACCAAAGAAATTTGGCGGTACGCCCAGGCATGTTTTAGAAGATCATCATAAAAAACAACCGCATCGCCTCCCTTATCCATAAAATACTCGCCCATGGCGCAACCAGAATAAGGAGCTAAATATTGCAAAGAGGCCGGGTCAGACGCCGAGGCGGCGACAATAATCGTATGGTCCATCGCTCCATAGTCTTCAAGAATGGAAATTACTTGGGCAATTCTTGAAGTCTTTTGGCCGATGGCAACATAAATGCAGATTACCGGCTTTTCACCTTTATCCGCTCCGCCGATTGGCGGATGGCGGGTTTGTTTTTGATTTATAATTGTGTCCAAAACAATGGCTGTCTTTCCGGTGCCTCTGTCTCCGATGATAAGTTCCCGCTGCCCCCGACCAATCGGAATCATGGCATCGATAGCTTTTATTCCCGTCCGAAGTGGAGTGTTAACAGGCTGTCGGAAAGTAACACCTGGAGCGATTTTTTCAACTGGGCGGAAATCTTTCGTCTTAATTTCGCCTTTCTTGTCAAGAGGCCGGCCCAATGGGTCTACCACTCGCCCAATAAGTTCCTCCCCCACCGGCAACGAGAGAAGTCTGCCTGTAGCTAAAACCGGATCACCCTCTTTGATTTTTAGATAATCACCAAGAACGATTGCTCCAACCTCATCTTCAGCTAGATTCAAAACTACCCCAAAAATTTTATTTGGAAGTTCAATCATCTCCGAAACGGCAACCTCCGATAAACCTTTAATTCTAACCACTTCATCACCAATTTGGGTAACCTTGCCAACATTTCTAATTTGTTCTTCAAATTTAACTTCTTTAATCTCTTTTTCAAGAGAAGAAACTATTTTGTCAATATCCATAATTAATTTTTTCCTTTAAATCCCTAAGCTCTCCTTTGAGGCTTTGGTCTAGAATTTTATCCTCAAATTGGATAACAAGACCTCCTAAAAGACTAAGGTCAACCTCAAAGTTTACTTTAAGTGGTTTACCAAAGACTTTATTGACATAATCAATGATTTCTCTTTTTTCTTCTTCGGTTGGCAAAGCAGCAACCTTAACCCAGGCAATTTTCTCTTCTTTTACCTCTTCTTTTAAACGCTCAATAATCTGGGGAAGAAGGGGTAGTTTCCCTGTTTTTTTAAGTAAGGATAAAATCCCTTGAACAAATTCGGCAACCTCGTTATCCATTCGATGTTAATGGCGAATAATAATCTTTCTTAATAATTTCCTTTTCTCGTCAGGAGTTATTTTCTCCCTCATAAGCTTCTCCGCAATCGTTACTCCGATATCAACCGATTTCTCCTCGACTTTTTTTAGAGCCTTTCTTAATTCCTCTTGAACAACCTCCGTTCCTTTCTCTGCCTCTTTCTTTGCCGCTTCTTTTCCATGAATAATTATTTCTTCTGCGTGCTTTTGCGCTTCTCGCTTAGCTTCGACAATCATTCTTTCTCCCGTTTCTTTAATCTCTCTAAGGGTTTTCTCTTTCTCAAGAGCGAGTTCTTCTCCTTTTTTTTGCGCTTCTTCAAACTTCCTTAAAGCCTCCTCCTGTTTCTGCTTTCGTTCGTCCAACACCTTTATTAAAGGCTTATACAAAAATTTATTTAAAAGCCAAAGCAATATCGCAAAGTTAACTATTTGAGCAAAAATTAGTTTTGGATCAATCCCTAAAGATTCCATACTTAAGTAACTTAAGTCATTTAGGTAACTTAAGTTAATTAGACAAACTTTATAATAAGGGCGACAACCAGGGAATAGATGGCAATCGCCTCGGCAAAGGCAATCGCTAAAATAAGATTCGTCTGAATTTTGGGGGTCGCCTCCGGATTTCGGCCAATTGCCTCCATCGCCTTGGCGGCCATTAAACCGATGGCAATGGCCGGACCCATTCCTCCAAGGGCCATCGTTAATCCTGTTGCTAAAGTCTTAATCTCCACCTGTCTCACCCCCTTTAGAAACTCTTATGTTGATCCGCCAGCTGGCGGAGAAACTTAGAGCTTCTTAAGCCCGCCGAAGTGAAGTTTCGGCTGCGCGGACCTAAGACCGCGAGACGAACCTGAACGAAGGCGGGCATTTAATATTTTTAAGCATTCTCTCCATGTCCAACCGTTGCTACATTTAGAAACACCAGTGTCAGCATAGCAAATACCAGGGCCTGAATGAATCCCACAAATAATTCTAATCCATAGAAGGGCAAGGGTGCAAGAATCGGGATTAAAGAGCTTATAACTACCAGTAAAACCTCGCCGGCAAAAATGTTGCCAAACAAACGGAAGGCAAAGGAGATAATTTTGGCAAAATCAGAAATAAGCTCCAAAAGGCCGACAAAAGCCTCAATCGGGCTTTTAAAATTAAAAAAGCGCCGCAAGTATGGAAGACGAAGTGTTGAAAGCCCAAAATACTGAATCGCTCCAACAGAAAAAAGGGCTAAGGCTAAGGTTGTATTTAAGTCCGCTGTTGCTCCCCGAAAAAGAGGAACGAAAACCTCGTGGCCCTCCTTTAATTTGTAAAAACCCACCGAACCGAAACCGGGAAGAAGACCAAGCCAGTTGGCGGTTATTATGAAAAGAAAAAATGTAGCCACTAAGGGGAAAAACCTCCGACCCTTCTCTCCCGCTACCGAGTTGACAAGATCAAGAAGAGTTTCTACAATCCCTTCAACAAAATTTTGAAAAGAATTTGGGGAAAGTTTAATCCCTAGGTTAATCAAAATTGCCGCAGAGGTTAAGATTATGATCGTTACCCAGGTAGCAATCAAAGAGTTAGTAACCGGAAACCCTAAAAAATGAAAAACGGCTTCCGCCGAGATCGAAATATGCATTATAAACTACCTCGCTAGCCGTGCTGCGAGTTATTCTCTCCGGTTTCGCCGGATCGAAAAGTTTCTTTCTTGCGTCTTCATCCATCCGTCAAATGGACGGACGGTTTTCGGCGACGCGAAATAAAGCAAAACCAATTCTATTTTACAATTTTCTCGAACTTAAAATCAAGAGTCAAATAATAAAGTGCCACTTTTAGTTCTGGGTAAAGACGCAAAATTTTCTCTTCAGCCAAACGTAGGTCATTTCTATGAGTGTCTTTGGTTTGCCCATCGCCATATGCTCCACAATCTTCGTGGTTAATTAAAATTACCTCTTTGATGTCATGAAGACAACGAGATATTTCTATTTGCTTAAGGAGATATTCTAGATTTTTAACACCGCCGGCCAAAGAAACTCGGTCATGGTCTCCCTCTACCCATTTTTCTTTAATCCATCGATTGATGGCTTTTTGAAAACGAAAATCAATACAGGTAGCGACTAAAGCTCGACAGGTATGCATTTCTTTCTAATCTCCTATTATACTCTACTCTTTGGTAAATTTAATCACGGGTCTAAATTATCATTTATATTTTATAACTTTTTCCTGTCTCAACAATAATGGTCAATCTATCTTCTTTATTATCCACGCGTCCAGTAACAATAATAGCTTGGTCTTTCAGTAATACGTCTCGAATCATCTGATAGACCTTTGGGAAAACAATAATCTCAACTGATCCTGTGCGGTCATTTATCCTCACGAAAGCCATTTCGCTTCCATTTCTACGCGTTGTTATTCGCTTTATTTGGGTAATTATACCGCCAACTTTTACCATTTTACCCGTTTCTTCAAGACTTAAGTCGCCAATTAGGTAGGTAACTTCATCTTTAAGTTGCGCGAGCGTTTTGGCCATCGGGTGCTCAGTCAGGAAAAAACCAAAAAAATCTCGCTCGAAAGAGAGAAGTTCCATCCTAGTAAACTCTTCTATATCTGGAAGTTGAAAATTAATAACCGACTCATTTCCGCCTACCGACTCAAAAAGAGACTGTTGTCCTGCTTCTCCCCTTTTCCTCTCACGATGAGATTCCATCAAAATCTGATCAAGTCCTGAGAGCATTGCTGACCTTCTGCCAAAATCATCCATTGCCCCGGCTTTTATTAAACTTTCTAAAGTTTTTTTGTTCACTTTCTGCAAGTCTACCCTCTGACAAAAATTAACCAGGTTTTTAAATTTTCCCTCTTTCTCCCGACCTCCCAAAATTGTGGAAATAGCTGCCGAGCCGACATTTTTAATACTTTGAAGACCAAGGCGAATCGCTCCCTCTTCGATCGTAAATCCCTCTTTTGATTTATTAATATCCACAGGTAACACCAAAATCCCCATCCGCCTACATTCTTCAATCGCCAAAGCCATTTTCTCATCCCTGGCCGGACCAGAAGATGCTTGGCTTTCAGCCGTTAAGACGGCGGCCATAAACTCAATCGGAAAATTTGTTTTCATGTAGGCCGTCTCATAGGCGATCATAGCATAGGAGGTTGAGTGGGCCTTATTAAATCCGTAACCGGCAAATTTTTCAATTAAGGCAAAAACCTTTTCGGCTACAGGTTGTGAATATCCTTTGACGACAGCCTTTTTTATAAACTTGACTTTTTCTTTCTCCATCATTTCCTTTTTCTTCTTACCAATGGCCCGTCGCAAGATATCCGCTTCTCCCCAGGTATAGCCAGCCATGACAGTCGCAATCTGCAGGCACTGTTCTTGATAAACGGCAATGCCGTAAGTCTCGGCCAAAATCGGTTTCAAATCCGGATGGGGATAGCGAATTTTAGAGGGGTTATTCTTAACGGTTATAAACTCGTCAATCCAATCCATTGGGCCCGGTCGAAAAAGGGCAACCATAGCTGCTAAATCCGAAAATTTTGTTGGCCGTAAATGCCTAGCCAGTCTTCTCATCCCTGTTGATTCAAGCTGAAAAACTCCCGTTGTCTCCCCCTTGGAAATCATTTCATAAACCTTTTGGTCATCCAGAGGAATTGAAGAAATGTCTATATCAAGATTTCTAAGATCCTTGACGTATTTCATTGTCTTTTCTAGAATCGTTAAATTCCTTAGTCCCAAGAAATCCATCTTTAAAAGTCCAATCGCCCTGCCTTCGCCAGCAACATTTAAATCCAAGGTGTACATATCGTATTGAGTAATAATCCGTTCACCCTTTACTTCTTTTTGCAAAGGAGTATAGTAAGTCAACGGTTTGTCGGCAATGACAACGCCAGCGGCATGGGTTGAGGCATGACGCGCCACTCCTTCAAGTTTTCTGGCCAAGTCCAAAATCCGGCGTATATCCTTATCTGTCTGATAAATCTCCAAAAGCTCTGGAACCGTATTCAGCGCCTTCTCGATCGTCATCGGAAAACCCTGAGCGCCGGGGGGGATCAGTTTGGCAATTTTATCGGGGACGGAGTAAGGAAATCCTAAAGCCCGACCAACATCTCTAACGGCCTGCCGGGCCTCCATTGTTCCAAAGGTTATTATCTGGGCCACCTTATCCTTACCATATTTTTCCGTCACATAAGCAATTACTTCATCTCGTCTGTCATCAGCAAAGTCTAAATCGATATCCGGCGGAGACGGACGTTGCGGGTTTAAAAACCTTTCGAAAGGAAGATTATGTTCCAAAGGGTCTAAAGAGGTAATCCGCAAAACATAAGATACTAAAGAACCTCCTACCGAACCTCGCCCTGGACCAACTCTTATCCCTTTCTCCTTTGCCCAATTGACAAAATCCGCGACAATCAAAAAATAGGTAGCAAATTTTTTATTACAAATAACATCCAGTTCATAATCAAGCCGTGTTCTTATCTCGTCAGTTACTTTACCAAAGCGGTAGGAAAGTCGTTCATAAGTCAATTTTCTAAGATATGTTTCCGGTGTTTCTCCCGTCGGCACGGGAAACTCCGGAAGAATCCACTTATCCATTGGAATCTCAAGATTACAGGCCTGGGCAATCTTTACTGTATTTTCAATCGCCTCCGGGTACTGGATAAAAAGGCCAACCATCTCCTCTGGGCTTCTAAAGTAAAAATCAGGGGAATCAATCATTGTTAACGTCCTCGTTTTATCTTCTAAAGTCTTTTGTGTCTGAAGGCAAAGAAGGATTTCCTGGACCTGGGCATCCTCTGGGTTAACATAATGAATATCATTTGTGGCAACGAGGGGAATGCCTAATTTTTGGGCCAGACTGACCATTTTTTTATTGACTTTATCCTGGTCAGCAATTTTAGGATGACTCTGGAGTTCAAAATAAAAATCGTCGGTAAAAATCTCCCTCAGCTCTTTTGCTTTGCCTTCTGCCTCCTCATCTAGGTCCACTCTTAATAAATGAGGTATTTCGCCTTCTATACAGGCGGTAAGACAAATTAAACCCTGATAATGCTGGCGAAGCACTTCAAGGTCAATCCTTGGTTTATAATAAAACCCTTCAAGGTGGGCGATCGTTGTTAGCTTCATCAAGTTTTGGTAACCAGTCCAGTCCTTAGCTAAAAGGAGTAAATGATACTGGTCCGCATCTATATGGGCTTGCTTATCAAAATGGGAACGATGGGCCTGATAAAATTCGCAGCCGATAATCGGTTTGATCCCCATATCCCGGCAGGCTAAATAAAATTTAATCGCCCCATACATTGCCCCATGGTCAGTAATCGCCAGAGCATTCATTTTATATTGGCTAGCCCGGACCAGAAGCTCTGGAATTTTGGCCAGGCCGTCCAAAAGGGAATATTCGCTATGGCAATGAAGATGAACAAAATCAGACATAAAAGAAATTTAAAATGAAAAAAGTAAAATGTAAAACGACAAATAAAAATGTAAAAATAATCTTTTTGAATTTTACACTGTCATTTTTCATTTTTCTTTTTTATTTTTTCATTAAGAAGTTTGGCAATTAATTTCGGGTCAGCCGAACCCTTGACTTGCTTCATTACCTGACCCACTAAAAACATCAATGCCTGGGCCTTGCCGGATTTATAGTCTCCCACCGCTTTGGGATTATCAGTGAGAACTTTTACCACCGCCTTCTCTAATTCTTCTTGGGAAATGTTCCTTATTTGACTTTTTTGGACAATCATCTTAACTAACTCTTTCGGTAAAACCTTATCAATATCAACTTTTTTATTGATAATCCAGTTGGCAATAGTCTTAATCCAACCCAGATTCCGGGAATCCTCCAGATTCCCGGAATCGAGAGTCTGCGCTTTTCGAACAACCTCCTCATAATAATCCGCCGTTTCTCTTGTTTCCGTTAAAATCCCAGTGTCATACTCCGAAAGCCCGTATTCTTTTATGAACCTAGATAACTTTTTATCTGGTAACTCCGGTATTTGTAATTTGATATTTGAAATTTGTAATTTGTTTATTCTGATCGGTGGAATGTCCGGCTCGGGGAAATATCGGTAGTCCGCCGCCGCCTCCTTCCCCCGCTGGGGAAGAGTTACTCCTTTTTGGGGATCGAAACCCCTCGTCTCCTGTCTAACAAATCCTTCACGACTTAAGAGTTCTTCCTGCCTACCAATTTCATAGGCAATCGCCTTCTCCACAAATTTAAAAGAATTTATATTTTTTATCTCGACTTTATAAGGCGGCAATTCATCATTAGTTTTGATTTTTGATGCTTCGACTTTGCTCAGCATTATCCTGAGCTTGCCGAAGGATGATTTTTGATTTTTGATTTCTCGAACCGATATATTCGGTTCGCAACGCATGCTCCCCTTCTCCATGTCACAATCTGAAATTCCTAAATAACGGATAATCTGCTGCAACTTCTGCAAAAAAACTTTCGCTTCCTGGGCCGAATGTATATCTGGTTCAGTAACAATCTCAACTAAAGGCACTCCGCTTCGATTAAAATCAATCAAGGTTCTCTCTTTAGTGTGAATCAACTTTCCCGTATCCTCTTCCATATGAACGCGCCGAATTCTTACGGTCTTGCCCGCATCATTTTTAGATTTTTCATTGTCATTTTTCATTTTTCTTTTTTCAATTTCGTCAGAAATCAAGCTTTGCTTATTTTTCATTTTCACCCACCCATTAATACACAATGGATTATCGTATTGTGAGATTTGATATCCCTTCGGTAGGTCCGGATAAAAATAATTCTTCCGGTCAAACTTGGAAACCTCAGGGATCTGACAGTTTAAAGCTAACCCTAACATAACGCACCACTCAACCGCCTTTTTATTGGGAACAGGCAAGGCCCCCGGCAATCCCAAACAAACTGGACAACAATGGGTATTCGGCTCGTGACCAAAATAATCAGCACTGCAACCACAAAACATCTTTGAGTTGGTTTCTAACTCCACATGCACTTCAAGACCAATAATTGGCAGATAAGTCTTCTTGCTCATATTAGGCTTATTAGTCATATAATTTTACAATTTGGGTTTCATTTTATACCACTGTGTTTCTTGCTCATAAGCGTATCCCACCCGAAAAAGAAGTTCTTCACTAAATTGTGGCCCGATTATTTGCATACCAACTGGTAATCCGTCCTTGGTAAAACCGCAGGACAAGTTTAATCCCGGTAATCCGGCAATAGTTGAAGGCTCAACTAAGACATCGGCCATCTCGCCAAACATCGGATCATTTTTGCTTGAGCCAACGGACAAAGCCGCACTTGGGGATGTGGGGCCGACAATAACATCTATTCCCTTAAAAACCTGCTCAAAATCTTCAAGAATTATCGTTCTTACCTTCTGGGCTTTTAAGTAATACGCTTCATAATAACCCGCGGAAAGATAATAGGTCCCGAGCATAATCCTTCTTCGGGCCTCATCAGCAAACCTTTCCCGACCGAAGCCAAATCTTATCCCATCGTATCTTGCCAAGTTCGAGGAGACTTCGGAACGTTGAAGGATTGTATAAACGGCAATGGCGTATTTCGGGTCAAACAGAGAAATTTCTTTTATTTCTGCGCCTAATCTTTCTAAAATTTTTACGGCTTCGTCTACTTTTTTTGCTACCTCGGTTTCCGCCACAGAAAAATACTTTTGCGGAATTCCAATTTTAATTCCCCTAACTCCATTTCTAATTATTCGCAAAAAATCAGGAACTTGCTTTGGAGAAGTAGTGGCATCGCAACTATCCCAGCCGGCAATGGTTTGCAAAATAATCGCCGCATCTTCCACTGTTTTTGTAATTGGCCCCGGACAGTCCAATGACGAAGCCATGGCGATAAGGCCGTACCGGCTAACCCGGCCATATGTTGGCTTAAACCCCACCACGCCGCACCAAGCCGAAGGTTGACGGATAGAACCGGCGGTCTCCGAGCCAACAGCAGCAATTGTTTCGGCCGCGGCTACGCTTGCGGCCGAACCGCCGGAGGAACCTCCGGGCAAACGGGTTAAGTCCCAAGGGTTTCGGGTGGTAAAAAAATCCGATGTTTCCGTTGAAGAACCATGAGCCCAGGCGTCCATATTGGTCTTTCCCAAAATTATCGTCCCGGCCTCTTTAAGTCTTTTAACTACCGTCGCATCATACGGCGGAATATAATTCATAAGTACATGGCTGGCCGCGGTTGTTTTTATTCCCTTGGTGCAATAATTGTCTTTAACGGAAATTGGAATCCCTAAAAGCGGATATCTGACAAATAATTCCCTCGTATCCCCCATATCCCCCAAATCCCTCATTTTTTTATCAGCAATTTGGGTTTGTTCTCTCGCTTCTTTCTCGCATACTGTAATAAAGGCGTTAAGTTTCGGTTCTAATTTTTTAATTCTGTCAAGACAGGCCGAAACTAACTCCCGGGAGGAGAATTTTTTCTTCAAAAGACCGTCCCTTGCCTCTTTTATTGTTAAATCAAAAAGCTCCATAATTTAGATTAAAAAATCGCCTTTGTTTTAAAAAATCCTTTTTCACTGCTTTTAACTTGAGAGAGTATCTCTTTCTGACTCAAAGAAGGGACAACTTTATCCTCTCGAAAAACATTTCCAAGTCCAGTCACCTGACTAGTTGGTTCCACTCCTTTGGTTTCCACCTTAGAAAGCTTGCCTACATATTCCAAAACCTGGGAAAGCTGTGATTGGAATTTTTTTAATTCAGAGTCAGAGAGCGCTAAATTTGCCAATTTAGCGATGTGTTTAACCTCTTCTTGGGAGAGTTTTGAGATTTGAGCTTTGGTTTTGAGTTTTGACATTTGAGTTTTGAGATTTATTTTATTTCATCTTTAATTTTTAATTTGGCGAGAACCGCCTTGTGCGCTTGCCATTCTAAACCATCATCAATCTCCTTTAATTTTACCTCGTGATCATACTTTTTGGAAAGGGCCATTTTAATTAGCCAATCCGCTAAGTGGGGATTTTTTGGTAAAATTGGGCCGTGAAGATAACTTCCAATGACATTCTTGTAAATACAGCCTTCGGT
>Ga0315289_10003532_pt1 | contig 23619 bp, 19 predicted proteins | sample YL17G11_40_MG_FD_203452 | JGI IMG/M metagenome (GOLD analysis project Ga0315289, IMG submission 203452) | Sediment microbial communities from Yellowstone Lake, YNP, Wyoming, USA - YL17G11_40 | ecosystem: Environmental > Aquatic > Freshwater > Lake > Sediment | place: USA: Wyoming | collected...
AGCAGATTTCGTCCGCCGTCCTCGCAACGACTGCGCCGGCGGCCGAAGCGATGGCGCGTTGAGAGAGAGGGAGAGGCGGTTGGGGGCGTGGACTCGGGGAGTCTTTGCTTGAAGGGGCCGCGGGGTGGAGGGACGCTGCAGCAGGCTGCACAGGCCGCGCGGGCGGCGTGTGCAACCCACCGCGGGCGGAAGAGAGGAGCGAGCGTGGCCAGCGAGTGGCGCGGCCGCAGTCCCTTCACACAACCCTCTCCTCTCCCCGCCGCCCGCGCATGCGCGGTGCGCTGCGCGCCGCCATGCAGTTGCGCTGCCCCAAGGCGGCTGCGCTGGCGCCTGCGCCGCGCGCGGCGGCGCGGCATGCGCCGCCGCCGCCTGCGACCGCGCGGTGGCGGCTCCTGGCGCCGCCGCTGCCGCCGCGCGCGGCCTTGTGCTCAGCCGCCGCATCGCCTTCCATGTCGACGCCGCCCGCCGCCGAGTCGTCGCCCTTTTTTGCGGCGGGCGGCGCGACTTTCGCCTCGCTCGGCCTCTCGCCCGCCGTCGTGGTCGGCCTGGAGCGGGCGGGGTTTACGAGGCCATCCGCGGTGCAGGTGGGATCGAGGAATGAAGGGCGGCGGTTGCGAGGCGTCGCACCGTCCTTGCCGCCAACCCCCTCCTCCCTTTCCCGCCTAGGCCGCCGCCGCCCCCCCCATCCTGGCCGGCCGGGACGCCGTCATCGCGGCCCAGACCGGTTCGGGCAAAACGCTGGCCTATTTGGCGCCCCTGCTGAGCCGGTTAGCGGAGAGGGAGCGGGAGCGGGAGGGTGGCGGCGACGCCGCCGCCGCCCCCGCCACCTCGATCCTCATCCTCTGCCCCAACGCCGCCCTGTGCGACCAGGTGGCAGCCACCGCTGGGACGCTCCTGGGGGACCCGGCCGCCGCGGCGCGCATTTCCAGCACCCCCCCTCTCGGCCCCCCCCCGCGCATCGCCGTCGCCACCCCCGCCTCCCTCCTCGCCACCACCGGCCCCGGCGCCGGCCGCGACTGGACCCCAGACGCCGTCATCGGGCGCACGGGGGCGGTGGTGGTGGACGAGGCGGACGCGCTGCTGGGGGGCGGGTTCAGGGACGCGTCGCGCGAGTTGCTCGATGGCCTGAGGGCCGCCGACGCCGCGACCAACGCATCCCAAGCGGAAGAATGGGCCGGACTGGGCCCCGGAGGCCTGGCCGAACTCCCGCTGGCCGCGCGGCGCGCGGCACGCGCGGGCGGCGCGCGCGCGCTCGCGCGCGCGTGGCCGTCCGCCCCGGCCTCGCTGCCACCGCCGCCGCCGCCGCCCCCCCGCAGGCAGTACATTTTCTGTGGCGCCACCCTCCCAGAGGACGCCCGCATGCTGACCCCCGACGGCGCCCCCCCCCCGCCGCCGCGGTCGCGCCGTGCGCGGCGCGACGCGCCGGCGGGTGCCCTGCTCCGCATGGAGTGGCCGACCGCCACCTGGATCACCGCGCCTGACATGCACGCGCCGCCGAACGGGGTGGAGGTGGCCTGGGTGGCGCTGGAGCGCGACGGGCACGGGGCCGAGTGGGCCGCCGCGCTCGTCACCGCGGCGCGCGCCGGCGCGCCGCCCAACGCCTCCCCTCCCCGCACCCTCGTCTTTGCCGCCACGTCGGCCGCCGTAGACGACGCCGTCGCCGCCCTGCACGCCGCCGGCCTGCCCGCCGCCCCCTACTCGGCCGCGGCGCGCGCCGAGACCCGCGCCGAGGCGCTAGCTGCCTTTCGCGCCGGCGCCGCCCCCATTTTGGTGGCCACAGACGCCGCTGCGCGCGGGCTGGACGTGGCGGCCGTCGCGCACGTCATCCAAGCGGATTTCGCGGCCAACGCAGTCGAGTGGCTCCACCGCGTCGGCCGCACCGCGCGCGCCGGGACGGCCGGCCGGGCGACGTGCGTCGTTGCCCCCGCCTCGGCTGCGCTGGCGGCCGCGGTGCGGGCGAGCGTGGAAAAAGAGGGAGAAGGGGGCGCCGCGGGCCGCGTCGACGGCGCGTTCTCGCGGAAGCGCTCCTTCCGCCACAAGATGAAGCGCTACGGCGTGTTTGTGCCGCGCGGCGAGAGCAGAGGGGCGGGGGAGGGGTGATGCAGCAACTCGCCGTGTTCACGCTCGGTCTCCTCTCCCTCCCTCCACCCTCCCCCCTCCCTCCACCCTCCCCCCCGTGTCACCCTCCGGGCACCGTGAACGAGGCCGCAATCGCCTTGAGCTCCGCCCCCGCCCGCTTCCACTCGCGCGGCTTGGCGGCGCAGGTGAGGATGAAGACGCGGTTGCCGACCGCTGTCGCCGCGACCGCGTGCCGCTGCGTCGACCCGAGCAACGGTTTGACGAGCCAGCGGTAGTAGGTGAGGTTGCCTTTCTTCACGACCTCCGTCTCTTCCACGTCGCCCGCCTCGAGCGGCGCGCCAAACAGCTCCGGCGCGAACCCCGCGATGATTCTGTCGGGCGGCCCCAGCGTGTCGATCCGCACGTCCGCGTTGAAGCCGACGTCCACGAAGCGCAGCACGGGGGCGACGACGACGGCGAGGGAGCCGTCCGCCGGGGACGCGAAGCGGAGGTCGAGCTCGGTGCCGCCGAGGTCGGCGATCGAGACGGGCGTCTCCTCCCACCCCTTGCCCCCCGGCAGCTGAAACGAGTAGCGCGGGATCTCAGACCAGCCGACGCCGTGGCCGCCCGACTTGCCTTCGGGCCGGCGGTAGGTCTGCTGCCCCGCCGCGTCGGGCGCCGACAGGCCGGGGATGCGCCCCGCCGTCAGGCCCTGCACCGCGATGGAGGGGGGTGGCAGGGCGGCCCCGACCACGGCGGCGGCGCCGGCAAGGAGCGCGGCGCGGCGGGTGGGCGGCGCGGCGTCCGCGGGCGCGACGGCCGCCGGCGCGGGCGGGGACGCGCGCGCGCGCGTGACGGCCGCCAGCGCGGACGGGCGCGCGCAGGTGCGCGCGGCCGCGGGCGCGGTCGCCGGGCGCGGGCCCTGCATCGGGGAGAGGCGCGGGGTGTGGGCGTGCCTCGCGCTCAACGGCGTCCTCCGCTGCCACACCACACTCCTCCTTCAAGCCGGCGCCGGCCCGGCGCGCCCCCGGTCGCCGCCCACGCCGCGTCCGCCGCCACCGCGCCCGCGATGGGGGCCGACCACGCTCCGCCGCCGATGAAAGCGAGCCAGGTGCGACTGCGGGCGCGTGCGGCCTTGCCCGCGGTGCCGCGCGCGCAATCTGGGGACCTGTCAGGCCCCGGCACGAGGGAGACGGCGACAGTCGGCGGCAACCGCCGCGCGCGCCGATCGCGCCTCCCTCCCTCCCCAGGCCGAGCTCCGGGCGGCGCGCGTCGACCTCGCGTCCCGCGACCACTGCGCCCACCTCCTCATCCCGCTCAACGAGTGCCGGCGCAAAGCGCTGTACATGCCGTGGGCGTGCAAGGAGACGCGGCACGCGTACGAAAAGTGTCTCTACTTTGACTACAAGCGGCGCGTGGCCAAGCAAGGGGCGGCGAGGGAGGAGGGCGTGTAGGGATGGATGATGGCGGATTGAAGCTTTGTCTCTCACACTCGCTCTTTCCGGCGCCGTGCCGCGCCTCGCTCACACAAATCACGCGCCCCACCAGAAACCACGCCACGCCACCTCGTCACTCGGCGGGCGCCGGCCGCGCCCCCCCCGCGTCCCCGCGCGCCGGCGGCGGCGTCGCGCGCAGGTAGGCAGTCAGCCGGTCGCACAGCGCCCCAAAGTCGGGCCTCGCCCCGGGGTCGGCCGCCCAGCAGTCGCGAATCGTGGCCGCGATCGCCGGCGGCAGCGTCGGCGGCAGCGGCAGCGTCGCGCCCCCGAAGCCGACCGCCGCGACGACCGTCACGGCCGGCGTCTCCGCCCACGGCTCCGCCCCCGTGAACAGCTCCCACAGGACGACGCCAAACGCCCACGCGTCGCACGCCTCGGACGCGGCCTCGCCCCGGATTGCTTCCGGGGCGGAGTACTCGGCGGTCGCAGCGCGCGACGGGGCCGCGCCGCCGCCCGCGGCGGCCCGCACCCGGGCCAGCCCAAAGTCGCACAGGCGGAGAGAGAGGTCGGCGCCCACGAGCACGTTGAGCGATTTGAGGTCGCGGTGGAGGATGGGGGGGCGGCACGAGTGGAGGTAGTGGACTCCCCGGGCGACGTCGAGCGCCATGCGGGCCCGGGTGCGGTCCGCCAACTTCACCGGCACCGTCCCAGGCGGCGGCCGGTGCAGCAGGCGAAAGAGCGACCCCCGCGGCGCCAACTGCGTCACGACGCACATGTGCGGCGGCCGCGAGACCGCGCCCAGGAACTGGACGACGTTGGGGTGCTTCAGCCGGCGCAGGAGCGCGATCTCCCGGCGAAAATCGGCGATGCCGGCATCCCCCAACTCGGAATCCAGCAACCGTTTCACCGCGACGTCCGTCCGCCGCCACGTGCCTCGGTAGACCTCCCCAAATGACCCGATGCCGATGCGGGGCCCGACGGCGAGCTCGGCGGGGTCGATTTCGTACGGGTCGGCCGCGTCGTCGGGGTCGAGCGGGGGGGCGGACGACGACGCGGACGCGGTCGCCGCCGCCGCCGCCTTCTCCGATGGGTGCGCCGGCGCCGACACGGCGCCCGCCAGGCGGGCGCGGGGCGGCTCGTTGCGCAGGGGGGGAAGCGGGTCCGGGAGGGCGGAGGAGGACGAGGCGGCGGCCGACAGCGCCGCCGACGACTGCGCCACGCCCCCGCTCCCCTGCCCCCCAAACTCGTAGAACGCCGACGCCGCCGCGCGGTTGGCCGGCACGGTGACCGGGACGCGGGCGGCGAGGTCGGCGAGCGAGGGGACGGCGTCGCGCGGCGAGCGCGGGGGGCGGGGAGGGGCGCCGCGCGCGCGCGACTCGGCGGCGGCAAACGGCGAGAGGCCGACGAAGGGGTCGGCCACCGCCAGGCCGGCGGCGAGAGCGCGCTCGCGCGCGGACACCGCGGGCGGCGGCGGCAGGCGGTCGGCCGGGGCCGGGGCGAACGCAGACGACTCGAAACCGCCCGCGCCCGCGCGCGCGCCGCCCCCCGCCGCCGACGCCGGCCGCGGCGACGCGCCGCCGCCCGGCGCGGCGGGCGTCGCGGGGCGGCCGTCGGTGAGGTCGATGAGCTCCTCCCCGGAGGAGCGCGCCGCGCGCAGGGGGGCGGCGGGGGAGGCGGGGGAGGCGAAGGCGGTCGCCGGCGGCGCGAGCGCGCCGCCGCGCTCGCCGCACGGCGGCGACGCCGGCGCCGCGCTCCTGCTGGCCCCCGGCCCCGGCTGGTCGGCGGTCCAGGTGGAGGCGGGGCACGCGGCGAGGTCGACGACCGCTTCGCAGCCGCCCAGCGCGACGTGCACGACCGCCACGTCCCCCCCATCCGCCCCGCCCGCCGCCCCCCCCGCGTAAAAGGTGCCGCGCAGCAGGCGGCAGGGGAGGTCGCACGCGTCGGCCAAGGCTTTGAAGAGGAGCGCGCGGTGGCGCGAGGACCCCGCGCGCGCGGCGACGAGCGCGCCGAGCGGGAGCGTGGCGCCCACGCGGGCCGCGGCGGCGGCGGGGGACGCGAGGGCCGCCCGCTCGCGCGCCGCGAGCTCGGCGTGGGTGCCGGGCCCGCCGAGGGCTTCGCAGACGACGCGCGCCAGCGCGCGCACGCACGCGGCCGGCCCGTCGGCCGCCGCCGCCGCCAGGGCCGCCGCCGCCGCGGCGTCGACCGCGCCCAGGGCGGGGTCGGCGCCAAAGTCGACGACGACCGCGAGGCGGGAATCGCCGGGGTCGAGCGCGAGCGCGCGGAGCGCCGCGAGCGACGGAAAGTGGGCGCCGCCCCCGCCGCGCCCACCCCCGCCGAACGCGCCGCGCACATCGTACACGCCGTCGCACACGGCGTCGCCGTAGTCCAGGCAGTCGGTGTCGAACAGCTTGTAGGAGAGCGCGTCGGCGCGCGCCGCGGCGCCCGCGGTCGCGGTCAGCGACAGCGCGGTCGCAGCCGCCACGGCTGCCGCCTCTTCATCGGCCGCCGCCTCGGCGGCCGACGCGGCGAGCGCGGCCGCGAGGTCGGCGTCGGCCGACGCGTGCAGCGGGTACGGCCGGGGCGCCGGCGACGTGGCGCCGCGCCACGGCGCTTCCGGGGGCGGCGGCGCGTCCACCGCGGCGGGGCGCTTGCGAAACCAGTCGAGGCGCATGGCGGCGCCGGCGCGCGGGACGGGCGGGCGGCGGTTTGGGGGCGGGCCCCGGTCGCTACCGCATGCCGCGCCGCGCCGGCGCGTGCGGCGGCTGCTGGGAGAGCGGGCGCGGCCGGGGCCGGCGGGAGCGAGTGGAATGGGCGCCGCCGGCGCAGGCGTGCTCACTCGCCGCGGCGCGCCCGCCGCTGCGTCCGCGCCATGCGATCCGTGGCGACCGCGCTCGCCGCCGCCGCCCGGCGCGCGGGTGAGGCCGCCGAGCCGGCCGCCAGCGCTCGGCGCGGCGTCGCCGCGCTGGCCTGCGGCGGCCGCGCCGACCACGCCGCTCTGCCCGCCGCCGCCGGCCCGTCGGCCGGCGCCGTGACGATCCAGGCGCGGTGGATGGCGACGCCCAAGAAAAAGGTGTCTCCGCACCGGCGCGGGCTGAAGAACGGGGGCAAGTTTGTGCGGCGCGTCGAGAGCATGGCCAAGTGCAGGTTAGATGAGAAGCAAAGAAAGGGGGGAGAGAGGGAGGAGAGCGTGCCGCGCAAGCCTCCTCACCTGCAGCCCCACCCTTCCCTCCCCCTGCAGCCGCTGCGGCGCCATCATGTCCCTCAACACCGTGCCGCACTCGTTTTGCGACGACGGCGCGTGCCCGAGCAAGGTTGGTGGAGGGGCGGGGGTGGTGGCGGCCGCGCCGGCGACCGCCGCCACCGGCGGCGAGTGAGGCGCCACCGCGCGCGCTGCCGCCCTCCCTGTCTGTTAAACACGAGCATCGCATTCATTCCGTCACACAGAAATCTCAGGGTCGCCCGCGGCCGCCACCACGGCCGCTGGCCCGCCCGCCGCGCGCCCGCCCGCGCCCCCCCACCCCTCCACCACCATGCTGCTTCCCCCCCCCAACAAACCCGGGCCGGCACAGGTCGCGCGCCAGGTCGGGCAGCAGCGCGTCCCGCACCGTGACCGCGACGCCGGGCGGCGCCCAGACGCGGAGGGTGGCGGTGCCGGACAGCGCGATGGCGGCCCAGCCAAAGCCGGCGACGGCCACATCGACGGAAGAGGCGCGCCACGTGTCGCCCGAGACGGTGACGTCGGCCGGCACGAGTTCCCCCATGGCGGCGTCGAGCGCCGCTGCTTCGCCCGCAGGCGGCGCGAGCGCGGCGCCGAGCGCGCCGCGGCGGCGCGCGTCGGCACCGTCGGTCCGCCCAAAATGGCAGCCCACTTCCGGCGACACCCAGGCGGTGAGGTAGAGGGTGGCGCCCGGGCACTCCAGGATATCAATCCTCGCAGCGCCGCCGAGGAGCACAGTTTGGCCGGGGCCCGCGCGAAACGTGCGGGGGACAAGGGTCCGCCGCGGCGCGAGCGAGGTCGCCACTTCAGGCGGCAGCGCCGCCCCGACACTGTGCGGCGCGCGCACCCCGGGCGTGTCGAGCATGCGCGACCCCGGCGGGGTGAGGCCGCGCACGCGCAGCACGGCGAGCGTCGTCCCCGCGAGCGGCGCGGCCGTCGCGGCCGCGCCGCGCTTGCCGACCGCGCGGCGGAACGCCGTCAGGAGGGAGCTCTTGCCCGCGTTTTGGGTGCCCACCACCCAGGCGTCGCCCCGGTCGCCTAGAGCGGCGTGCACGGTGGCGAGGAGGGCGGGGACGCCGGTGCCGGTGGCGGCGGACACAAGGTGCACGGCGTCCGGCCGCGGCAGGCCCGCCGCGCGGCACCGGCGCCGGGCCCACGCCTCGACCCGGGCAGGCGTGGCGGCGGATGGCAGCAGGTCGGCCTTGTTGACGGCCAGGATGAAGGAGGGAGGGGGTTGGGAGGAGGGAGAAGAGGAAGGAGGCGCGCCGCGCTCGCGCGCGCGCTCGTCGCCCCTTGCACCCCCGGCCGCCGCCAGCAGCGCACTCAAATCCGCGCGCGGCAACGACCCATCAAAGTCGGCGACGTCCACGACGGCGAGCACGACGCGGCGCCGAAATTTGGTGAGGGCCAGTTTCCGCCCGACGACGGCGCCCACGTCCAAATCGGGCAGCGCCGCCTCGGCCGCCTCGGACTTGACGCGGCCGTAGTGGACGAGCGAGTAGCAGCGGGCGCAGAGGGGGGCGGATGAGGCGTCCGGGTCGTCGGGCTCAACCGCGGCGAGAACCGGGACGGGGGGGGCGCCGGCGTCGGCTTCAGCGAGCCAGTCGTCGACTGCGACGTCAAATGCGGCCAGGGCAGCGTCGGCGGCGGCGTCGCCGGTGGAGGAGGAAGGGATGGAGGCGGGGGCTTCGTCGGCCGCTTCGTCGGCCAGCTCAAAGCCCAGCGCCACGGCATCCGCTTCGGTCAGTGCCAGGTCGTCGTCGTCAAAGTCGAGGCCGGCCTCGCCGTCGTCCAGGGCGCCATCGGCGGCGTCGAACGCGGCGGCGACGGACAGAGCGGCGTCACCCTCGTCGAGAGGGGGCGACGGGAGGGGCGCTTCTTCCTCTTCTTCAACCGCCTCCACCGCGCCCGGCACGAGCAACGCCTTGGGCTTGGGCATTTGGAAGTAGCTGGGAGGGAGGAAAGGGGCGGGGGGAAGGTCGCGCCAGCCGCCGCGCCCGTTGCTCCAGCCGCCTCCTCCGTCTCCCTCTCTCTCTTTCTCACCCTGGCTTGTCCGGGTTCACATCCTGCAAGTCGATGCCGCACCCGCCGCAGAAGCGGGGCGGCACGGTGGCCGGCGGCGGCGCCCCGCCGCCGCCGCCGGGCGCGTCCGCGCTCGCGGCCGCGGCGGGCGCGGCGCGCGCGGTAGTGGCGGCCGTGGCAGTGCGGTGGTGGCGATAGAGGAGGGACGGCAGCGCACGCGGCGGCCGCAGTCGGGCGCATGCCGCGCCGCCGGCGGCCGCGCCGCCACGGCCGCCCGCGGCCGGCCCGCCGGCGACTGTGCCTAGTGTGGCTCGCATGCGCGTCAGGCAGGGAATGCGGGGCAGCAGAGCGGCGGCCCGTCGCATGAAGTGAGAGAGAGGGGCGTCGGCGCCTCTGGCCGCCTCTCTCTCGCTCTGTTTCCGCGACCGCCAACAAGCCGAGTGGGCGTGCAGCGCGCCCGCCCCCCCCGTCACTCCACAATAACCCCATGAAACGCCCGCGGGCGGCGTGGGAGCGGCGGCGCAGCGCGCCGCGCCCCACGCCGGCACCGCCCGGAAACCAGAGCGGCCCTGTGTTGCCCTGCCCCCCCACCTCCATCACCCCAGTTGCGCCACCATCATGCCCTCTAGCGCCTTTTTCTGATCCGTCGCGTTGACGGATTTGCCGTTGTCGTTGGAGAGCGAGACCGGGGCTTTGAGGGAACCGTAGCCAGCGACATACGCAGCCGACGCCACGCGCTCCACCGCGCCCACCTGCGCCACCACGTCCGCGCCAGGAGGAATGGGGTGCCCCGCCACCTTGTTGACGGCGGCCTTGAGGGGCGTCGTCAGCGGCGGGGGTTTGAAGTCGTAGGTGCAGTTGGGGTTCCACAAGAGCGCTTCCTGCAGTCCCGGCGCGTACGACTCGGTCGCGTACACCGTGAACTTGTTCTCGACGCAGCCCTGAAAAGAGGGAGACACAAAGGCGCGGGTGAGCGAGGAGAGGGAACCGACCGCGCGGCGACGCCCCCACCCTCTCCCCCTGCGCCCCTCCTCCTCACCGCGTCAAACCAGAGCATGTCGGTGAAGCGCACGGTGGTGTAGGTCGGGGTCGGTTCAAAGCAGTAGCGGTGCGGCTTGTAGCTGCAAGGGGGGGGAGCGGGATGCGGTCGGCCTCGACCCACGCGCCTCGCCCACCCTCGACCCCAACCCCCTGCACCCATCTCACCCCGCGTAGAAGTATTCCTTCGGGCCGCCGATGATCTTGTAGCACAGCGTCTTGCCGATCGCGGCGTTGGCCTGGAGCCAGTGCGCGGAGGCCATGAGCTCCACAAAGTTGATTCTGCCGTCGTACGCGCCCAGGATGAATGTCTGCCCAAAACCGTGGAACGGCATCTTGAATTCCGGGGAGAGCACGTTCACGAGGTGCGTCCCCATGCCGGACACGGCCAAGGCCGTGTTGGTAAACGCTCCAGTGGGGAAGCATTGGGCGGGCATGGGTTTCAGCGCGCGGCGCCACGCGTCGACCGAGAGGAAGCCCACGTTGGAGCACGTGCCCTGGTCGATGGCCTCCACTTCGGCCGCGGACGTGTAGTAGAGGTGGAAGTCGACTGTTGAGGGGAGGTTGGGTCGGGCCGCGCGCGCGCGCGCGCGGCCCTCTCCCTCTCTCTCCCTCTCCTCACAGTGCGGATCGTCGTATATGCCTTTAGGCGCGTGTCCTTCCGGCTCCCAATCCAGCTGGGCGGTGCCAAAGGGCTGGGGAGATGGGGAGCGGTGTCGGCGCCCGGCCCGCCGCTCGCGCGCCGCGCCCCCTCCCTCCTCTCCCCCTCCCGACCTGAAAGTGGGTCCCCTCGCCCGGCAGCGCAAAGTAGTTTCGAACGTAGGGCTGCTGGCAGAACCGGGTGAGCGGCTTCATGGTGCCCTCGCCGCCGAAAAATGCGCAGAACGGCGGCCGCGCCGCGTTGGCCTGCGCCCCGGTCGGCTGCGCCGCCGCGTCAAACGCCGACGTCGAAATTTGAAAGCCGGTGTCGACCGTCTTGCAGTTGTCGGGGGACACGACGCGCAGCGTGAGCAGGGTGCGCACCATGACGTTCTAATGAAAAAAATAGTAGGAGGATGGATCGAGGGGGCCCTCATCCCTCCCCTCGACCCCCCCACCTCTCCCTTCTGCCCTTACGTTCATGTTGGGCCAGAGCGTGAAGGCGTCGTAGAGCGTCACGTCCCCGTTGGGCAGCGTCTCCGCGGTCTGCGCCGTCGACGCCGCCCCGTTCATTGGATACTGCGCCAGCAGCGCCGCACACCCGCCCGTGGGTGGGTCCCAGTGGCGCAGAGAGGACGTCTTGTTGAGAAAGTCAAACTGCCGCGATTTGGCCGACATGTCGCCGAGAAAGGGGAACGCGTCTTGAAGGTTGGCGACGCCGGGGGAGCCGGGCGTCTCGTCTTCGGCCACGGTGGCGGGCTCGGCCCCGTTCAATGACCGAGCGGTCGCCAACGGCGTGGCGAGCGCGAGCGCCGCCAGCGCGAGCATGCGCACGCGGACCATTGGAGGTGGGGGCTGCGGGGGGGAGACTGGGCGTGAGCAACGGTGCCCTTCGCGGTCACCGCAGCAACCGGGGACCATGGGCGGCGCTCACGCCGCCCCGCCTGCGCGGAGCAGCGCGCGGGCAGACGCGATGCAGTTGGCCTCCAAGCGAGCACGAGCGAACGAACGGCGGGCCGCCGCCCGCTTTCAAAGCAAGAGCACCGACATGGCTGCTAACGGCGGCGCCGGGAGCGGCGGTGGGCTGCGGGGAGGCGCTGCGCCGCGGTGCGGCATGCGCACGCGCCGCGCCGCGCCGCGGTGCGGCATGCGCACGCGCCGCGCCGACCGAGGGCGCCCACCTGGGCGCCGCCCAGGTGGGCGCATGAAACCTTGTGTGATGCGCAGCACGCACCTGAGCCGGCCGACCAAGCTAGGGGGGCCGGGAGCGACGCGGCGCACCGCCGCGAGATTGTGCGACGTCGCAGGCGAGTCCCAGAGTGCTGCAGAGAGCCCGCCGCGCCGCGAGTCGCCGACGTCGTAGATGCCGCGCGGCGCGTGCCCTTCCGGCTCCCAATTGATCTGGATGGTCCGAAAGGGCTGGGAGGGGGGGAGGGGGGGGAGGCGGCGCTCGCCGCCGCGCGCGCCGCGCGCGCCCCCCTCGTCTCTCTTGCCTGAAAGTGCGTCCCCGCCCCCACCAGCTCCAGGTACGCGCGCACGTATGGCTGCTGGCACGGGGTGGCGTTGAGAGGGCCGCCGAAGAAGCTGAGAGAAAGGGGGGAGGGTGTCGACACGGGGCGATGAAGAAGAGGCAGTCACCCAGTATGGAGCTACCACCATCTCAACAGTCTCCGCCCCAGAACCCCCACGCCTCGCTCCACCGCCAAGTCCCCCCCCGGCCGGCGCGTGCATCAACGCGAAACACAGCGCCCCCCTGCCGGGCCCGCGCCCACGCCCCTACGGCGCTCACGCGCACAAAGGCTCGCGGCACGCGTTCGCGCCCGCGCCGCGCGCCACCCTGCTCGCGTCAAACGCCCACGCGTCGATCTCAAACCCCGTGTCGACCGCTACAAAATCGTCCCCACCAACCTGGAGCCTGTGCAGGGTGAGGAACGAGCGCGCGCGCGCACCGCCGAAGCCGCACCCGAGCGCGGTCCACAGCGAGCGCAGCTCGACGACGCCATCGTCGCTCTCGCGCTTGCGGTCGCCCCGGTAGCGCGCCAGCAGCGCCCGGCACCCGCCCGTGGGCGCAGGCGTGAGCGACGCGGGGCCGGGAACGCGGACCAGGCCGGCGGGGGCGGCAATGGCGGCGGTCGCCAGGGCGAGCGTGAGGGCCGCCAGCGCCGTCGACGGGCGGCGCTGCGAGGGAGAGGAGGGGGCGGCGGCGCCTCGAAGGTCGCCTCGGGCGCGTCGCCCGCGCGCGCGCGGGCGGCAGTCGGTCTCTCCGGCCGCCCTCCCACCCTCTCGTCACACCCACCACGGTGAGCGGGCGGCCGCGCGGGGTCGGCACAGGGGTTGGCGAGCGAGCGCGAGAACGCGCGCGTGTCGCCGGCACACCTCGCTATGCGCGCTGCGACGCGCCCCGCGCCCGCTCGCGCGGCGGCCGCGCCGCCCGGAGGGGCGCCGCCGCCACGCCAGCCATGGCAGGGCGGCGCGGCGGTGCGCCGGCGGGCCGCGCTCGCGGCCATTCCAGCGCTCCTGATCGCGGCGCCCCGCCCCGCGGCCTCTGCCACCTCCCCTCCCCTGGACGACGACGAATTCACGGCCATGGTGGACCTGGACGTGGCGCTGTGCCCGGAGGGGTACAGGCAGGACCGCGCGCTCGGCGACGCGTCCGCGCTGTGCGCGGACCCCGCGCCGCTGGGGACGATCAGGCTCGGTGCGAGAGAGAGAGAGAGAGGGAGGAGGGTGGAGCGAGTGCCGGCCGCGTGCGCGCAGTTTTCTTCCGAACCCCGCGTCCCTCTCCAGGCCTCTTTGGCCGCCGCGCGCCTGGCACGGTGGCCCAGTTCCTGGCCCTGGCCGCCGCTGGAGACCTGGACGGCACCCTGTTCCACCGTGTGCTGCCGGGCGAGTACATCACGGCGGGCAAACAGGGGTCCAAACGCATGGGCGAACTCCAACCCTCGACCCCCCCCCCCCCAAACCCGGACCTCCTCTCCGGCCCCGCGTTTGAAGCCCGGCATTCGAGGCCCGGCACGCTCTCTCTGGCGGTGGCGGACGGGGACGACGGGGACGACACGAGGTTGAGGCCGGGGTACCGCGCCGCCCAGTTTCTGATCACCACAGGCCCCGGCCCCGTCCCCCGCCTGGACGGGCGCAACATCGTGTTTGGGCGGGTGGTCGGGGACGGGATGGCGGTCGTGCGGTCGGTCACGGGCGTCCCGACGCTGAAACCGCCGCCCGGCCCGTGGGCGGAACTCGCGCGCGCGGTCGGGGACGAGCGCGCGGTGCGCGTCGCGTCCAAGTACGGGCGCCCGCTCAAGCTGGTGGTCATATCCAGGGCGGCGGTGGTCGAGCGGTGACAGAGAGGAGAGAGGGGAGAGAGGGATGTGGGTTGCAGGCAGGGAGAGCGAGACGGAGAGCAACGTGTGTGCGTGTGTGTGCGTCCTGATTTCCTCCGGGGTGCAAAGAAACGGGTTTTACAGGGTGAGGGTGAGGTTGAGGGTGAAGGTCGGGTGAGGGTCGGGTTGCAGCGCGCGAAGGGTCACGCGGCGGCGGGCGCGCCGCCGCCGCCGCCTCCCCCCCCCCCTCCGGCATGACGCTGCCTGTGAAAGTAGTGCGCGACGCGGACGCGCAACCCTCCGCGCCCCGCGGCCGCGGCCGCCGCGTCGCCCGACCCACCGTCGAGCGCGCCGGCGCCATCGGCCGGGGCGCGCCGCAGCAGATCGACAAAAGATTGGCCGGAGCGGGCGGGGGCGGCGGGGTGGGAGGAGGAGGAGTCGGCGGCGCGGGACGAGTCGGCCAGCGCGCGCGGGCCGGCGCGCGGCGCGCGGCGGGCAGAGGCCGCGGGGCACGCGGGCGGGGGCGCGGCGGGGCGCTGGCGCGCCGGCCACCCCTCGAGGTCCGAGTCGGCCGAGGAACAGGGCGAGGCGGGCCGGGGCGGCGACGCGGCGCCACCGCGCGCGCGTGGCGGCGCCGCAACCCTCCCCCCCCGGCCCCCCCCCCCCCCGCGCACCCATGCAGCGCCAGCCACGCATGGTCCAGCAGCCTGGCCGTGGTCGGCCGGTCGCCGGGGCGCTTGGCGAGGGCGGCCCGCACAAAGGCCGCCCACTCGGCGCCGTGCGCGCGCGGGAGGTCGAGCGCGTCTGAGTAGAGCACCCGCGCCGCGGTCGCGGCCTCGTCCCCCCCATCAAACGGGGGCCGCCCCGTCACCAGCTCGTACGCGAGCACGCCCACGGCCCAGACGTCGACCGCGGGGCCGTACGGGCGCGCGCCGCGCGCGGCGAGCGCGGCGCGCGTCACGCCCGGCCCTTCATCCACGTCGGCCAGCGCCGGATTCGCCAGCACTTCGGGCGCCATGTAGTCGAGCGTGCCGGACCGGGAAAAGGGGAGTTCGGAGCGGGAATCGATGGCGAGGCCGAAATCGCCGAGCTTGACCGCGCCGTCGCCGCCGACGAACAGGTTCTCCGGTTTGATGTCCCGGTGCAGGATGCCACGGGAATGAGCGACAACGAGCGTGCGGAGGAGGGGCGCGACGACGGACGCGGCTGCGTAGCGCGCGCCGAGGCCCGCGCCGCGCGCGAGCACGAGCGCGCGGAACAGATCCCCGCCCGTGCAGTGCTCCACCACGAGCGTGATGCGGCCTGCAACCTCGTCATCAAACCGGGCGTGCAGGCGGACGACGGCCGGGAGGTCGGCGAGCGCGGTCATGGCCGCGACCTCGCGCGCGACGCGCGCGACGTGCTTGGCCTTCATGCGGACCCGCTCGTACTCTTTCAGGATGACGGGGCGGCCTGTCACGGGGCAGCGGGCGGCCAGGATGGTGGAGACGGCGCCGCGGTAGAGCTCGGCGCGGTGGGAGAAGGGGGTGGAAGCGTCGTAGGCAGGGAAAAGAGGGGGCGGGACGGCGCCCTCGCCCACCGCCACTACCGCGGCGACAACCTCGCCAGCCGCAGCCGCCGCCAGCGCGTGCTTGGCGGGCGACGGGTGGGCGGGGATGCGCGGGCGGTCCGCGGCGCGGCCGCCGAGCGCGCCGCGGGCCGCGGCCGCCCCTTGCTTGGCCCCGTCCGGCCCAAAGAACGCGCTCTTGGACCGCAGGTCGACGGCCAAGTCGTCCGGGGGGGGGCGGGGGGCGGCGGAGGCCATGGTGCTATTCTGGGGGCCCGCCCGCGGCGCGAGCGGTCGGCACCCCTTTTTGGCGGGGAGGGGGGGCGGCCGGCGGGCCGGCGGCCGCCGGTCGAGACCGGGCGCGTGTGTGCACGCGCGTGGGCGGCGGCGGCGTGGTCGCGGTCGCGGCAGGAGGAGAGGGCGGGGGGTGGCGCGAGTGTCGCAGCGCGCGCCGCAACGCGCGCCCGGTCAGTCTAGGCCCTCGCCGCCCACCCTTCCCCTCTCCCTCTCCTCCCCACTCCACCCCGACATCGGCATGGCCGCCATTGTGCGCAGGCTCATGGGCATGGAGGGCGACAGCGAGAGCCGCAAGGCGCACCGAGGTGAGGGCCGGGGCCGGGCCATGCCGCGCGCCCGCGCGCCCGCTGGGTCCCCACCCACCCCCCATCGACGCCGACATTAACCTTGTGCCGCGTCCGCGACCGGACTGGGCGCGAGGCGGCCCAACCGCCACGCCCGACCCTCACCCTCCTCCCTCTCTCTCAGACAAGCTCGCGGAGACCAAGCGCGCCGAGCGCGAGCGCAAGGAGGCGCACAAGGCCGAGCTGGCGGCCGCCAAGGCGCAGAAGAAGGCGGCGACGGGCGACGCCGCGTCGCTCCACCGCGCCGAGCGCGCGGCCGCGCACGCGGGCACCGCCCGCGCCAAGGCGGACGAGCGGGCGGCGGCGCACCGGGATGCGCACAAGGCGCACGCGGAGGAGGGGGCGTGCGAGCACGGGGTGCGGCACTGCAAGCTCTGCGACGGGGGGGAGCGCGCGCGCGACAAAAAGGTCGGCCACCGCGCGGGCGCGTGAGAGGGAAGAGAGAGGCGAGCGCGCGTGTGTGTGCATGATGGCCGGCGCGGGTCGCGGGGCGTCACACGGGGCAGTGCGGGGCGCGCAGACGGCGCGCACCTTCTCTCCCTCTCTCACTGCCTCGGTCGCTTGACCCCGCCCGCCGGCGCCGCCCCATACTGCTGCTGCTGCTGCTGCTGCGGCCGCATGCCGTACGCGGCCGTGCCCGGCGGCGGCGGACGCCAGGGCGGTGGCTGGCCGTAGCCGCCCGCCGGCGGCGCGAAACCCGACCACCCCCCCGCCGGCGGCCGCGGCCTCGGCGCGTGCATCATGGGCGGTGGCGGCCGCATCATTGGAGGGGGGGGGCGGGCCGCGTGCGGCGCGGGCGCGATGGGGGCCGGAGGACGCGGCGCTGGCGTGACCGGCGCGGGCGCCGCCGCCAGCGTCGCCACCGCCGGCTTGCCGTCAAACACGCGCCCGTTGAGGCCGGCGACCGCGGCCGAGGCGGCGGCGGGGTCCAGGAAGCGCAGCACGGCCGCGCCCTTGCTGCGGCCGGTCGGGCGGTCGACGTAAAAGTGGGGCGGTCCCGCGAGCCGCCCAAACGCCGACGCGGCGGCCACGAGGTCGGCATCCGTCGTCCACCACTCCAGGTTGCCGACCAGGACGGACGTGCCGGGGGCGGCGGCGGGGAGCGCAGGGGTGGCCGATGTCGGGCGCAGGGGCGCGGCCGCGGACGCCGGCCCCGGCCCTGCAGCGCCCGCCGTGGACGGCACCGCGGGGCGGGCGGACGACGGGAGCGAGACGTCGACTAGAGGAGGAGGGAGAGAGGGAGGGGCGTCGAAAGAAAAGAAAAGAGAGCAGCCCCTCCGTCGCCCCCTCGTTTCACACGCGTCCACCCCTCCCTCTCTCGACACCACCAACCTGCGATGTCGTCGTAGAGGTCGTCGTCGCCGTCGTCGGCCGGCGGCGCCGGTGCGGGCGCATGGGCGGGCGGCGGCGGGGCGACTGGCGGCGGTGCCGCCGCCCTCGGCGGTGGCGCGGCATCTGCAGAGGGTGATGGAGGGGCGAACGTGGGCGCCGGCGGCGCCGGCCCCCGCGCGGCCGCCGCCGCCAACCGCCGGCGCGTCGAGCGCTCCCTCGGCCACCACCCCACTCACCCACGCCGGGCGGCCCATCGTCCATGGCGCACGCGGGCGGGCGAATTGGGGGCGAGAGGTGTGAGGGAGGCGCGAGCATCGTCGGCGCCGCGTCACAGCGCCCCATGCGCGCCTCCCGCCCCCCGACGCCCCTTCCCGAGCCGATGCCAGGCTGAGCCACCTCCCTCTCCCGCGGCCGGCCCCCCAGAGCGGCCCCTTCAACTCCAATGGCACCGCGCAAGCGCCCTCCCCCGGAGGGCGAGGCCGCCGTCTGGCTCTCTGACGACGACGACGTCGTAGCGGCGCCGGCGCCGCGGCGGCGGCAGGTGAGAGAGGAAGGGGTCGAGGCGCGACGCCTGCCGAGGCGCTCGCTCGCTCGGCCAACGCCTCACCTTCCCTCAGCCCCCGCCTCCCGCGCGCCCCGGCCTGGCGCTGGCACCATCCCAGGTGTCCCAAGGGGGGGCGGCTGCGGCGGCGCTGCGGGCCGTCGCGGACGCGCCGGCGTCCGCGCCACGCCGCGCGCGGCAGTCCCTCCCTTGGACCGACGCGTGCGCCCCGTCCTCGGTCGCCGACCTCGTCGTGCACCTCAAGAAGGTCGACGCCGTGCGCGCCTGGCTGGCTGCCGCGCGCGCCCCGCGCGCCCCCCGCCTGCTCCTCGCTGACGGCCCGCCCGGCTGCGGCAAGGCCGCCACCGTGGCCGCCGTCGCGGCCGAGGCTGGGATGAGCGTGCTGGAATGGACGCCCCCGCTGCAGGCGACGTGGGAGGAGAGTGCCTACGTGGCGCGCGGCGGGCCGCGCGACGCGTGCGCGCCGCGGCACGAGTCGAAACTGGATGCGTTCCTCTCTTTCGTCGTGGGGACGCGCCTGAAGGGGCTGGCCCTGACGCCAACGACGCAAGGAGGGGGTGGCGGCGGCGCTGCGGGGCGCGTCGTTCTCATCCGAGACCTCCCGCACGCGCGCGACGCGGCCGCGCGCGCCGCCCTCGCGTCCGCCCTCGCCGACCTCTGCCGCTACGCCGCGTCCCCAGTCGCCCTGCTCGTCACCTCTGGCGGCGGCCGGGGCGGGGCCGACAAGCGCGGCGGGCCCGGCGCCGACGCGGCTGCGGGCGCCGGGGGGGGGTTGCACAAAGAAATCGTCGACGCAGCCGTTGCCGCGGGCGCCACGCGTCTTTCATTCAACCCACTGACCGAACCCAACATCACCCGCGCCCTGCTCGCCGCCGCCGCTCGAACCGGCGCCGCCCTTGGCGGCGCGCGCGCGGCCGCGCTCGCCGCGGCCGCGGGCGGCGACCTCCGCTCCGCCCTGCTCGCCGCCCATCTCGCCACCGCGGGCGAGGCGCCCGCGCCGCCGCCGCGGGCGCCGGCGCGCAAGCGGCAGACGCGGGCGCAGGCCGCGGCGGCGGCGCCCGACGCGTCGCGCGGCGACGCCGGCGCCGCCGCGCGCGCGGCCGCGTTTGCCGCGCGCGACGCGGGGCTGGACGCGCTGCACGCGCTGGGGCGCATCCTGCACAACAAGCGCGACTGGAGCGGGAGTGGTGGGAGTGGGGTTGGTGGGCGCGGCGCCGACGCCTCGACCCCCTCTTCCACCCACCCCCTCCCGACCGTCGATGCCGACGCCGCCCTCGCCGCGTCCGGCCTGGACGCGTCCACGGCGGCCACGTGGCTCTTTGACAATCTGCCTCTCTTCATTAGCGGCGAGCCCGCCCTCCCTGACGCCGCCGCCGCCGCCCACTACCTGGCGGCCGCCGACATCCTGGCCCAACCGCGCCACGGGTCCCTGGCTGAGGCGGTGGCGGCCGCGGTCGCGGGCCGGGGCGTGCTCTGGGCGCGCGCGCGGCCCGCGCCGACGGGGTGGCTCTCCCTGCGCGGCCCCATCGGGTTCCAGGCCGCGCGCGCGACGGCGTCCAACGCGGCCCGCATGCGGGAGGCGCTGCCGCTGGCCGGCGCGGGCGCAGCGGCGGCCGACACGCTGCCCGCGGTGCGCGCGCTCGCCGCGGCGGCGCCGGGGGCGTACGGCCACTTGCTGCCGGCCGCGTGGGCACGCCTGTGGGAGGGGCGGGTGGTGGAGGGGCGGCCGAGGCCGGCGGGGGTTGTGTTGCCCGCGGCGGCCGAGGTCGGCGGCGCCGCCGACGACATCAGCGACGGCGACTGACGCGCGCGCCCTCTGCCTTCCGCCTGCCTGTGTTTTTTTGTGTTTGTGTGTGTCGCACTCGCCCGTCACAGGCGCCGCCCCAAAACGCGCCCCCCTCCTCTGCCCCTGCCGCTCTCTTCTCCCTCACGGCCGGAACGACGCCGCCACCGTGCGCAGCGCCCCTTCCGATACCGCCCACTGCTTCTCCGTCGCCTGCACTACAAACAGGTAGGCCAGCCCGTCCTTGGCGGTGGCGACGGCGAGCGAGCGCGGGGGGTTGAGGGCGTACGGGGTGTTGAATTCGAGGTAGTACGTCGCCCGACCGTCCACGTCGGCAGCCGTGGCGGCCACCACTTCTTCCGCTTCCGGCGGCATGTTGTTGGTCACGTACGCGCCGAGCGCCTGCGCGACGCCCGCGGGGGTGCCCACTTTGTCGATCCCGGCGCGGACATCATTCGTGAGCCTCTTGAGGGGCGACACCATGACCCGCGCCGCGCCGCCGGGGCCGGAGAAGATGACCTCGGTCCACGGCTCGTCGCAGCGGGGCTGGCAGTAGTTGCCCGACTGAATGTTTGCGACCGTGCCCTCGCGCCACGCCGCCGGCAGCGCAAACGTGTACGGGCTCTTGATCGTGCCCGCCCGCAGCGAGGGCGTGCGGTCCATGGGCACGGTGAAGGTGACAAAGCCGTCGAGGCCGGGGGCGGGCGGGAGGTAGGAGCCAACGGGCGCGGCCGCGCCGGCGGTGGCGGCGCGCGGGAACACCGCCGCCAGGCCGCTCGCCAGCAGGGCGGCGCGCCTCGACGTCTGCGCGGCCGGCGTGAGCCGGGGCGCGTCGGGGCGGGGGGCGGCAGTGGACGCGCGCGCGGGGAGACGCGCGCGGAGGCGCATTGCGGGACGGAGCGCCGGGCGGCGCGTCAGGGCCTCCGCGTGAGCGATGTCGGGCGCGGCGCGGGGGTCTGACGAGGCGTGGAGTGGCGTGGGCGGCACGCGTCGGCGCACCCCGATCGGCGCTCACTGCGCGCCACTCGCCACACCCCTCTCCCACCCCCCTGCGCGGGCTGCGACGCCGCCCATCGCGCCCTGATGGTGGCGGCGCGCCCGCGCGCCGCCCTCGGACCGCCGCGGGCGCGGGCGCCTCCACGCGCGCGCCGTGCGGCCCCGCCCCGCCCTCGCGCCACGCCAGGCGATGGCGACGACGGTGAAGGCACCCTCCCCGACCTGGACGCGACCCCCACCCCGCGCGCCGCCCCGCGCCCCCCGTCCCTCCCGCCCGCCGCACGCCTCCGACAAGCCGCCGCCTCCTTTGCCGCCGCCGTCGACGCCGGCGCGTCCGACGAGGACGCGGCCGCGGCCGAGCTGGGGGCGGCGGGGGTGGAAGGGTTGACCGAGGCGCAGAGAGTCTATGCGGCCAAAGTCGCGGCGCGCCTGCGCGAGGCGGCCGACGCCGAAGCGGCCGCCAAGAAAGCTCGCGCCAAGCGATTTGAAACGGGCAAAGTGCTGTACGGCGTGGGGCGGTACAAGGAGGCGGTCGCGGCGCTCGTCGCCGCGCTCGACGCTGAGGGGCCGTTTTCCATTTTGGGCGGCGAGATCCAGCTCTGGCTGGCGTTGGCCCACCAGGCCGCTGGCGACGAACAAGCCTGCCTGGCGGTCTACAGGCAGGTGGAGGCGGGGCACCCCAGCCCGAAGATGAGGAAACAAGCCGCCGACCTCCGCTACATTATGGAGGCCCCGAAGCTGCGCGTCGGCCCCGACGAAAAGCCCACGCTACCATCCGTGGACCCCGCGTCGCCCCGGGCGCCGGGCGAGCGGACGCGGCGCCGCGTCCCGCCGCCGCCGCGCGGCGGCGGCGGCACGGCGCGGCCAAAGACGCTCGAGGAGCGGTGGGCCGAGGATTGGACGCCGCCGGCGCTCATCCCCAACCAGTATGTGGCGATCGCGGTGGCGGCGGTGGCGGCGGGGCTGGCGGTCTACTCGGCGGGCGTCAAATGAAGAATGAAAGAGGGACGGCGAGAGGGTTGTGGGAGACGGCGCGCGGGCGGGCGGGCGAGCTGCGAAACTGGGGCGGGCGCGCGCACATGTCACACTGATTGCAGAGGCTCGGCGGGGTGGGGAGAGGCCGGGAACGGCGAGGTGAGCGGAGGAGCGCGTCGTTGCCGCCCTACTCTCCTCGGGAGCCGCCTCCCCCAATGCCGCCCCTCCAGGCGCGCCCTCTGCCCTGCCACCGACCACCAGGCGCCGCCCTGCGCCCGATGCGCGCCCACCGCCCGGCCGCGCCCCCCCCGCGCCCCCCCCCCGCCGCCACCGCCGACGCCGCCGGCTTTCACGTGTCGCGCATGCGGGCGGACGATGACCCCAGGCAGACCGCTCCCCGGCTGGCGCTCGACGTGCGCGCGAGCGCCGACCCCGACGAGCTCCGCGCGGTGGCCTGGCTGCGGGCGCGCTCGTTCTACGTGCACCCGCCGGAGCGCGCGTTTGCGGGCAAGGTTCGTGACGGAGCGCGGCGGGGGGGCGGGCCGGGCGGGCGGGTTGTTTGGCGTCCGACCGCGCCCCGTGTCTCGTCCGCACAGATCCACCAGGCGCTCAAGGCGGAGGAAGAGCACGCCGCCCTGCTCGCCGCCACGGCAGCCCCGCCCGGCGGCGACCGGTTTGCCGCGGTCGTCGCGCTCGCCGACCGCGCGAGCGTCGGCGCGCGCGACGACGAGGTCGACGGCCTCGCCACGCCCTCTGGCGCGGTCGTCGTCGGCACCCTCGACGTGGTCGCCGTGCGAGCCGTCAAAGGGGAGGTGTTGATCGGGGACGCGGCGGCCCCAGCGTACATGGCAAACGTGTGCTCCGCCGCGTGCGCGCGCCGCCGCGGCGTCGGCGCCGCCCTCCTTGCCGCCGCCCGGTCCACCGCCGCCGCCTGGGACGCGGACGCCCTGTTTGTGCACGCGCTGGCGGTCAACGAGGTCGCGGCCCGGTTTTATCTGGGCGCGGGGTTCGTCGTGGAAGCGTCGGAATCCATCGCCGCCGCCACCCGGCGCGGGCACTGCTTGGACGGGGTGGAGGGGTTGGGGCGGACGGTGCTGTACCGGGACGCGACGTTTGGGGGTGGGGGAGGGGCGCGGCGAGCGTGAGCGGGCGAGAGGGAGGCGAGGTTGATCGACGAGCGTCGGGGGTCTGGTCTCGCCTCGCTCTCGGGCCGCCTTGTTCGCCAGCGCTGGCCGCGTCGCGGGGGTTTAGGCGCCGCCGCGCGCGTGTTGCCGGGTGTCTGCCGGGCTGTCCCTCGCCCGCGCTTGCACCGCCGACTCTCTTGTTTGCACGACAACGCCACACCCGCACGACACGCCCGCCACCCAATTTCCACTCCTCGACGGCCCAACCCGCCCCCCTCTCCCCCCCCCCCCCCCCTACTATCTTCCTTCACTTGAGCGCCTGCCCCTGCACGTCGTCCGGCGGCGGCATGGCCGGCTGAAACATGCGGCGCGGCGCACGCACGCGGCGCGTGGTGCGGGGGGCAGCGGCGCGGCCGCTCGCCGCAGCGCGCGCCCCCGGCGCGGGCGGCACCCGCGCCGCGCCCGCGGCCCCGTCGTCCTGCAGGATCCATTTCAGCGGGTCGTACTTGTCGCCGGAGAACGACCCGTCGGGCGCCTCCCGCGCGGCCGCGGCCGCCGCGCGCGCCGCAGCCCGCCTTGCCGCGCGTTCGCCCGCCACCCGCCCCGCGCCCTCGGCCGCCGCCCGGATGGCTTGGCGCAGGGCGTCGAATTTGGCGATCCCGCGCGGGGTGTCGAGGAGCGGGGCCAGCAGGCGGTCGTCGGCGGCGCCCGGCGCACGCCCCGCCGCGCTCTTGGCCGCCCTGTCGGCCGCCACCCGCCCCGCGCCGTCGGCCGCCGCGCGCACGGCTTGGCGCAGGGCGTCGAATTTGGCGACGCCGGTCGGGGCGTCGAGCAGCGGGGACAGGAGGCGGCCGTCGTCCGACGGCGCGCCGGCGCCACGCGCGCGCGCCCCCCCCTGCTTCTTCTCGCCCCATGTGGGCGGCTGCAGGT
>Ga0315289_10003533_pt1 | contig 23618 bp, 17 predicted proteins | sample YL17G11_40_MG_FD_203452 | JGI IMG/M metagenome (GOLD analysis project Ga0315289, IMG submission 203452) | Sediment microbial communities from Yellowstone Lake, YNP, Wyoming, USA - YL17G11_40 | ecosystem: Environmental > Aquatic > Freshwater > Lake > Sediment | place: USA: Wyoming | collected...
CTGACCGTAGTGCCTTCCAGGATCGGCGTCTATCAGTACCAACAAATGAAAAGCAGCATCGACGGCATGGTGGGGAAGATAAACGGCCGATTCGGCGGCATCAGTTGGACGCCTGTGGTTTATCAGTACCACTCCGTCCAATTCCCGGAGTTGGTGGCGCTCTACGGTCTCAGTGAAATAGCTTTGATCACTCCTCTTCGGGACGGCATGAATTTGGTTGCCAAAGAATACGTGGCGTCCAGAACCGATGGGACCGGGGTCCTGATTTTGAGCGAGATGGCGGGCGCCGCCAACGAGCTTGGCGAGGCCATTATCATCAACCCGAATCACAAGGAGGATATTGCCAAAGCTCTCAAGGAGGCGGCCGAGATGCTTCCCGCGGAGCAGAAGGCTCGGGTGGAGCGGATGCAGCAGCGCCTAAGAACTTATGATATCTTGCGTTGGTCAAGCGATTTCCTGAGCAGCCTGGATGCGGTCAAGGACGAGCAGAAGAAGTTCGAGACCCGCTGGGTGAGTGCCTCAATCAAGGAGTCTATTCGCGGGGCGTATCAAAAATCACGCAGCCGGCTATTGCTGTTTGACTACGATGGCACCCTGGTTCCCTTTGCTCGTTATCCTCATGCAGCCCGACCCGACAGGGGGATATCGGTGCTTCTGAGCCGCCTCGCAAGCGATGACTGCAATGATGTTGCCATCGTGAGCGGGCGAGACAGGGACATTCTGAACCAATGGTTCGGCAGTTTGCCTCTTGGCTTGGTGGCGGAGCATGGGGCCTGGATCAAGACTGAAGGAAACCCCTGGGGATTATATAAACCTCTCAGCAGCGCCTGGAAGGAGTCCTTGCGCCCCATTCTCGAAATATATGCCGACAGGCTTCCCGGCGCATTCGTGGAGGAGAAGGAGTACTCGCTCGTTTGGCATTACCGCATGTCCGACCCGGAGTTCGCATCCGTGCGGGTGACGGAGCTTATTGATCATCTTACGGACTTTACAGCCAACATCGACGTCCAGGTCATAAGCGGCAGCAAAGTCGTGGAAATAAGGAACGCCGGGATCAGCAAGGCCAACGCGGCCCATGAGTTTCTTTCGAGGAAGGCATATGATTTTGTGCTGGCCGTTGGAGATGATTGGACGGATGAGGACCTTTTCAAAGCGTTGCCGCCTCACGCTTATTCCATCAAGGTCGGACACACATTATCCAATGCCCTGTATAATGTCCCCGATCATCGCGATGTCCATAGCCTCCTATCTGAGGTATCGTCATGAGCCAGCCTTTTCATTTTTTTACGCGACTCCATCTCCCCTTTGTGCTTGGCCGCCGGGCCCACAATGCGGCGGAGCTTCTTGAGGGCATTCGGGCCGTTCCGGCATCATCCATATACTATCACACGCATCGCTTCCTTCTGGAGCACCATTACCTCCTGCCGGAGCCGTCCAATGACTTCGCCTACTGGTTGACAAAGATTCTCGGGCTGGTTAGGCTGGGCGAACGGCTGGCCAGCATCGATGTCGTCGCCTTCGACACCATAGAGAAACTCAGGGCGGAACTGGCGACAATATTAGGCGATGAGGTTCCGCGCTTGAGACGGATGCCGGAGTGCCCCGAGGGAGAGGAGTTTCATTTCATGCTGGCCAAGACGGCCGTTCTGTCGACCCCCATATTTGCGCATACAGTCGATGATTTTATCGAGGCCATGGGCCGGATCAGCATCAATTCGCTGTATTATCATTTCTTCGAGGCTCGTCTTCGCCTGGGCGGCGAGGAGAACGATTTTGAATTGTGGCTCCGCGGCATCGGCGAAAACGATTACGCCGAGCGGATCAGCAAGCTCGACCCCTACACCATGACCCTCGAGGAACTGCGCCAGACGATAATCAAGATAGGCAGAAGGCGACGTGCTCGCGGTTAATATAAATGATTACGCCGGCATCGTGGGGCGCGCCACCATAGACGAGCTGTATCTTCTCGCGGACCGCCTGCAGGGCAAGGTCATCCAGAACATCAATTCCACGCCGGTCGGCGGCGGCGTCGCCGAAATTCTTGTCAGGATGATCCCGCTTTTGAGGCAGCTGGGGGTGGATGCCCGCTGGGATGTCATCAAGGGGGATGAGAGATTCTTCAAGATTACCAAGAATATCCACAACGCCCTGCACGGAAAGGAGGTCGACCTCACTCCGGAAGACATATCCCATTTCATACAGGTTAATCGTCTTAACGCCGACGAGATAAACTTCACCGGCGACGTCATTTTTATTCACGATCCCCAGCCGATAGCTCTGATCGAGAAGAGGCCCGAGATAGGCCGCAAGTGGCTCTGGCGATGCCACATCGATTTGGTCGAGGCGATAGCGTCGGTGATGGGGCTCATTAGATCCTTTGCGCGGCAATACGATTGCGCCGTCTTTTCGTCCCCATCTTTTTCGCGGGAGGATTTGAGCATTCCCCAGGCCTTGATTTCGCCGTCGATCGACCCTTTGAGTGAAAAGAACCGCGAGTTGGCCGATAGCGAGATTGAAAACGTCCTCAGGAAGTCCAACATAGATAGAAGTAGACCGATCGTAACTCAGATCTCTCGTTTTGACTACTTGAAAGACCCGATCGGGGTGATTAAGACGTTCCGTCTGGTGCGGAAATATGTCGACTGCCAGCTGATTTTGGCCGGCGGCGGCGCCAGCGATGATCCCGAAGGGGCCCAGGTGCTGAAGGAGGTGCAGGCTGAGGCCAACGACGATCCCGACATTCACGTGCTGCCACTGCCGGCCTCCAGCGACATAGAGATCAACGCCCTGGTGCGGGCATCAACTGTGGTTTTACAAAAGTCGCTGCGCGAGGGATTCGGCTTGACCGTCTCGGAGGCTCTCTGGAAAGCCAAGCCTGTCATAGCCTCGGGGGTGGGCGGCATTCCGCTGCAGATAAGACATCAGTATTCCGGCATCCTGGTGTATTCCATCGAAGGGGCCGCTTATTATCTCAAGCAGCTTCTCAACGACCCCGATTACGCCCGCAAGCTGGGCCAGAACGGCCGCGAACATGTCAAAAATAACTTCCTCATCACTCGCCACATCCGCGACTATTTGCTCCTGTTCCTGACGCTTTTCCATGACGGGGACGTGATAAGGCTGTAAGGGGGGCCAGGAGCCGTCCTCACGCCTTGTAGTTTCTGGACGCCCCCTACAATCTTGGTATACATGGGTATATTTAAAATATAGGGACAATGAGAATTTCTCTTGACAAATACAAGTTGCAGAGTCTTTATTCCAAGTAGCGGTTGGGATATCATCTTTTGCACCTGCAACGGCAATGGCCTATTTCATTAGGGTTTGATTGTCGGTCAAACAGTGGTGAGAGGTTCTGGAATGATTTTGAGATTTCCCCGCAACCTGCCAATGAAGACAATCCTGTTGATTGTCGCCGTTCCAATATTGATGGGTGGAGGTAATTGCCCAACGCCGGAGCCGGACAGATCGTTCGACAGCGATGGCGACGGCATTAGCAATGCCGTGGAAACAAATCCAGCGAACTCGCACCTCGGATTTGACCCGCAGGCCCCAGACGAAAACCCCAGCATTGCTCACGGCACGCCAAACAACGGCACGCTGGAAGGCGGGATAAACTTGCCCGATGTTGGAACGGGGTATATACATTTTCCGCTTGCCGACCCAGTAGACTTTGATGACTGGGGTACACTTGCCCTAATCAACCTCATTGAGGCCAGCGGAAGATGCTGGATTGGAGATAATACGCAACCGAGAATGCAGTCGCTGGATATGAGTTTGCAAGGGGGTGGGGATTGGAGCGGCCACACATCACACCAAAATGGGCTGGATGTCGACATGAGGTATCTGAGAACCGATGACCAGGAGATTGGCATTAACATTGCGACTGACCAAGCACACTATGACCAGGAAGCTACGCAAAGAATCATTGATTGTATAATAGCCTGCGGCAACGTTCAAGGTATATTTGTCGACCTAGCTAATTCGCGATTGGAAGGGGCACCCGTTGAACATGTGAACGGCCATGCCGACCACTTCCATGTGAGGATTTATGATCCTGATGGCACGGATAATTAACAGCCAAAACAGAGGTATGGGGAATTTCCATGAATAAGACGAGATTAATCGCTTTCGCAGTGGTTGCGGTCATGCTGGTTGGGTTATTGTTTACGCTGAAGAATGTCCAAATCTCATTGGCAAAAGATGGAAAACAAACCGATCCTCCCGTCTTTTCCATCAATGACAAGGATATACTGCGTCTTGATAACGACACTGGGCGACCGATAACAGTATATCGTTCCAAACGAGTATATTTGAGGCGGTCCAGTCTTTCCGTCGCTCCGAACAATAAGGCGATTGCTTTCGTCGAGTCGGACTCCGGAAAATTCTTCTCTCGCGAGGCGGCCATGCAGGGTGTATACGACGTGCCCCCGCCAACTTACCTTCAAATCGCTGATATCGATGGCAACCTAATATTCTCTGTCAACGACGCCTTGGAGTATTGCTGGAGCCCGGATGGAGACGGAATAGCGTACATAACCTATGATATTATTCTGGCCGATTATGAGTACCGTTATCCTACAGGGCTGTGGGTGATAGACCTAAAGACAGGTAAAAGAGAGAAACTGGTCGCAAGAGCAGCAAAGTTGAATTGGGCGATGCACGATAATTGCCTTTACTACGTAGTATGGGATTCAACAGGCACATTCATGTACAAGTGGGATCCGGAAAGTAAGCTGATTTCGGAAACGCATCATAAAAATATTTACTTCTCCCCAGATGGTCTATACTATATTACCCTTCGGGATTACGACGCCGGCATCCTATTATTCCAGACTCAAACCGACTCCGAAGTTTACCCCATTGATGTTGGCGCCAAAGATGTACAGATTCCGGAATTCCTGCGAGGTCTGGGGAAGATCGTGACCTCGGGGAAGCTATTTTGCCCCCCCTACGGCTGGGTTTTCAACAAAGGGCATTATCTTTTGTTTGTATCGAAAGGCGGAAATTCGGTGGTGGATGTCGAGACCCGAAGAGTGGTGAAGAGATTCGAGGGTGAGATTTGGAAATGGGTAGGAAATGGTGATGCCATTCCTGTGGAAAAAGATGGGCATGTACTATTGGGGGAGTTGCAAGAATGATTAAGGTAAACGTGAGGCTTTCGATTTGTGCTTTCTTTTTGGCGCTCGTGGCGGCTTTTGAATCGCCGCTTGCGGGCCAGCCCGATTCCCGTTTTGAAAAGTTCAAGAGAAGCGACCTGTTTTCGCTCAAGCTGGCTGTCGCGCGAATCCGGCATGGCTTCCTCTCAAATAATCCCTCAGAAGTATTATCGCACGTTTCCCCCACTTATCATGAAAATTCGAACAGAGAATCGAAGGGTGATAAAACTTTCCCGTCCCAGGTGGTCAATGCGGTCACGTCAAAAGTGGCGCAGGGTTCAAGTGGCATTCGAGATATTAGTTTCACGATCACAAGCGCAACGTTGCAGAATGATACCGCCGATGTCGCCCTGGAGGTGACAGTCTATTTCGCTGAAGATCGAAGACAGGTGCAGGCCGAGCAATGCCAGCTTCGATTAGCCAGATTGGGGGGTTCCTGGCAGGTCATCGCTTCTGACAATTGGCTTGCCAAAATGCAGAAGCTATTCTTCCCCGGAGTTGTGGACATGAGCAAAGAGTTTGAGAATAACCGCGGTGATGCTCCGCAAGGGGGAAAATGAAATGAAGAGAGGGCTGACTTTGACGCTGGCAATATTCGCAGCGTCGACATTATACGCGGAAACCTTCAACCAGGTGCCAGTATATCAGGTTGGTTACTATGAGCCGATCTACCTGTGGCGGCTTGGGAGCGATCTCACGATGGACATGATTGAGAGGCGCGCTTTCGGGGCCGTCGGTAAGTCAACTCTCATGTTTGAATGGAATTGCGGTCAGTCTTCATCAGATCCCGTTAAGTTCGTCACTGACCCTTCGTGGAGTAGAGTGACGTATGGAAAGGCAAATTCCGTGTTGCGAGCTTTTGGGAATTACGGCAGCGGTTATAATCAATTGAAAACCCCGACAGGAATTGCCGCATCGCCGGAAGGACTTGTCTTCGTCGTAGATAGTGGAAACAACCGGGTATCGGTTTTGCGCTATCAAGACGAAGTCTTGAGCTATGTCAATGAAATTACAATCGATTATCATAATATCATTGACGTATGCTGGGACGATGCAGGTACGGCAGACTTTGAATGTGGCGATGGCCGGGATGATTATCTTTGGATTTTATGTAGCAACGGCGATGTTTATAAATACTTCTATGCCTTCGATCGCTATAACCAAATCTTTGACTTCAGGCAGTGTGCGTTCTTCGCTACCCTTGCTTCAATACCGAGGCACATTGCAAAGGGAAGAGCTATTGACCTCCTATGCGAGGGATGCGACGAAATGGGGAACGATGGGTGGCTGTATGTGACTGATGGGGACAACCAAATAAAAGGCTATACCGGCGCCTCAATAATCATGGACAATCCAGATGACCCTCGGTTGGAGCTAAAATTCACATTTACAATCCCTAATTCCGTAATATCATCCCTCTCGGTAGACCCGTTTGGCACGATATGGCTTACCGACATGTACTCTTCCAGGATACTTAAGTACTACAATGAAGGAACAACCCTTATTTATCTCGATGAGTGGGGAACTCTAGGCAGCGACTTTAACGCGGCCGGGCAGCTTTTGGCGCCAAGGGCAATTGCATTTGGATTGCAGGTTATTGAGGACCCGGATGATCACTCTCGAATGATTTATGAGGCTTACGCTGGTATGACCGTAGGGGAACGATGGACCAACAGCACCGGTGGCATCAACGGCTGGCAAGGGATTGAAATCAATAACCTAAATGCCGTTTGCGTTGGTTATTCCCCTCGTCCAGTCCGAATCAATTTCTTCAAGACCTCTTATAACTCCGATTTTCGAGAGCCCAACCAACAGTTGGACATCGTCATTAGGAACTATGCCAACCAGGTTGTGCGCGCCTTGGAATATGTGGACCCGCCCGGCTCGGTGCAGGTAGTCTGGGACGGTCATAAATCCGATGGCACTGTTGCCCCACCAGACATCTACACCTTTGAAGTGAGCGGTTACTGCTTCGGCGACGTGGCGAGGACGAGTGTCTCACTCAACACCAACTCGCCACCTTCATTTGCTTCGTTTTACCTGGACCCGCCCGGCTGTTTCAGTGATCGCACGCCGAGGAGCGTAAGATATCGCGTGACCGACCCGAATCTGGACAATTCCTTTCATTTCCATTGGACAGTCGATAACGGTCACATCAGCCGGGATGGAAGAAACTGGTTTCAAGAGCTCAATTATGATGAAGACGGGTACAATGACCGTAGCATCTTGTTCATACCGCCGCCCGATTGGGCGGGGCTGGATGATCTTCCACGATATGCAGCAATCATATGTAATTTGAGCGACATACACGGTCAGGCGTCTTATGGAACATCGAGGAGTGTAACAGCGCATAAATGCTCCGGCGATGAGTGCCCGTTCCTATTTGTTGTTTCGGGCAATGATACTTTGATGCAAAACAACATTCTGAATTCCTCGATAGACACTTCGGGCATGGGCAGGTTGGTATATGACTATCTATTTCTAACGGATCGGCCACAACCGCAGGCCGGGCGGTACAATCTTATGGTGAGGGAGCTTGAATATGAGATCGATAGCCTGGATTGGGCTGGCCTGGTAACTATCGACCATTCAACCGGCACCCAGGTTTTGGCCTCCGGTAGGGGAAACATATATGAGCTGCTTGCGTTATTGCCGCCATCGTCGGCGCACGACAAATACGGAAACGATGTCCTGGGGCTCATATCACAGGAGGATGGAGTATACTATTCGGAGGAAGATTCAGGTTGGCTTGAGATGACTTATTCGGGGCTTGATACATTCTCCATGTTGCTCGACGGAACTGGTGGCGGAACCGTTGTGCCGCCTCCTCCCAAATATCCAACCCCAACCGGTCTGTCAAGGCCGCTTCCCAACATTCTCTCGGTCAGCCTCCAAGATAGCAGTGGAAACTGGGCGGTGGTAGAAACCATTTATCCCAGGAGAAATTCGCACAGAACACTAGTCGATCTGACCAATTATCTCTCGGGCACAGTTAATTTGAAATACTCATGGACGAGAAAATACCAGGCAGATTTTATCGGCTTTGCAATCACCAGAAACCTTCGAGAGGGGATTACCTTACTTAGGCCTTCAATGGCCAGATTAAATGATACTTTGAATATAACCACCGCGCTGAGGTCCCCGGATCGCATCATGTCAGGCTTTTCAGCGGATGAGCATATTGACATCGCATATTCTTTCAACCCTATACCACCGGGTCTTTCCAGGGATTTTGTATTCGTTTGCAGGGGTAAGTATAGCACGCCGGATTCGTTGTTCAGAGGGAAGGCGATCTCGGAGGCGCAGCTCCCCCGGGAGTTCAGTATCTATCAGAATTACCCCAATCCTTTCAATTCCACCACCCTCATAAACTTCGACCTCCCGGAATTGGCCGATGTAGAATTGGTCATTTTCAATATCCTTGGCCAGCGCGTCGTATCGCTTAGCGCTAAGAAGTTGCCAGCCGGGCACCATTCCGTTACTTGGGATGGCAAGAACCAGGATGGCTCGCCAGTTTCATCCGGAGTCTATTTTGCGCGGCTGGCGGCGGGTGATAAAGTGGCGGTCAAAAAGATGATTTTGGTGAGATAGACGTGCCCAATTCATCGTTTGAACAGCACTAAAAGTGACCTTAGCTTAGCCTCAAAAAGAGCCTCGGTCTGAGCCCAAGTTCGTCCGCAAGATGAGCCCGATTTCCGGTCTAACCCACAACCCTTTGAGCCAACGATGATTGTGTAGATAATTTCCCGGGGCCGACATTGCGCCTGAACGGTGGTATACCATATCGAATCTGCTTCCCAAACAAGAATCCGATTCGTATATTAACCGGTGCCCCGTCTGCCGATCCCTTCGGTTCCGTGTGGATAATTCGTAATTGACAGGGGTATCCGCATTAAGTAGAATATGGGGTTCAGGGATATTAGGGAGGAGTGAGAATTGGAAAACTACCCACAATGTTTGAAATGCGATAAGGGGGTATTGCTGCCGTTGTCCGATTACGGGCGGGAGGGGTCCGAAATCAGGTACAAAGTCTGGGTCTGCAGCAATCCCGACTGCGGCTTCAATATCAGGATCGACAACGGCGAAGTGACCAAAGGGAGACTGATCAAGAACTCGGAAAAGTAGATTGAGCCTGAAGGATAAATTATTCGCGAATCTAGGATGGAAGATCGTGGCCATTCTCCTGGCCCTGGTTCTCTGGTTTCACGTGGCGACCGAGAAGATCTACGAGATGAGGTTTCCAGCCAGAGTGGAGGTCAGCGGCCTGGCGGGCGAGCTGGAGGTGGAGGCGATCGAACCCGGTTCCGCGGACGTCTCGGTCATTGGAACCGGCAAAGAGCTTCTGCAATTGATGCTCTCGGGCGGCATCAGGGCCCGAATCGACGTCTCGCCGGTATCGAGGCCGGGAGTATATGACTACGAAATGGGCCTTGCCAACCTTTACAATGTCGACGTCTCCTCGTTCAAGAACATGACGATTCTCAGCGGCAATCATCTCAAGCTGGTCGTCAAATCCAGAACATAGGGGGCCGATGTTAGTCCTGGGAGTCGAGACCTCCTGCGATGAGACGTCGGCGGGCGTCGTGCGCGGCGAAAGGGAAGTTCTCTCCAATATCGTTCTTTCGCAGGAGATTCATGAGAAATACGGCGGCGTAGTTCCCGAGATCGCATCGCGCATACACACCACCGAGATTATCGATATAATCGAGAAAGCACTATCGACCGCGAAAGTGACGCTCGATGATCTTGACGGCCTGGCGGTTACAAACGGGCCGGGCCTGGTGGGCTGCCTCCTGGTTGGAGTGTCGTTCGTGAAATCAGTGCATTTGGCCAAGGGTATCCCCTTTTACGGCGTCAACCATTTGGAGGGGCATATTTTCGCGGGCAGGTTGGAGCATCAGCAACTCATAACGCCTCATGTAGCCCTGGTTGCATCGGGCGGACATGCCAATCTTTATCTTGTCGAGGAGTGGGGCCGGTACACACAGCTTGGTTCCAGCCGCGATGACGCTCCCGGAGAGGCATTTGATAAGGTATCCAAGCTTCTGGGTTCAGGATATCCCGGCGGGCCGGCTATCGAGCGAGCCTCCCTGAACGGCAACCGGGGATTCATCAAATTTCCGCGGGCCCATATGGGAAAAGGCAACTTCGAGTTTTCATTCTCCGGACTAAAGACCGCCGTCTCTGTGCATCTGCAAGGCAAGTCCGCCGCCTATGTCGAAGCTCATCGAGGCGACCTGGCCGCCTCATTCCAGGAGGCTGTAGTCGATATTCTTGTCAAGAAGACGCTGGCCGCGGCCGAGAACTTTGGTATTGCTCACATTTCCGTGACCGGAGGAGTGGCGCGCAACGGGCGGCTCAGAGAGGTTTTCGAGGAGCGCAAAGGGAAGGGTATGCGAATCTTCTTTCCGAAGCTCGAACTCTGCACTGATAACGGGGCCATGGTGGCCGCCTGCGGGTCATTTCATCTGGGGCGGGGCGAGAGATCGGACCTCAGCCTCAACGCCGTGCCGTATTTGGAATTGTGATTTGAGCCCCTGTGGGATATAATTGAGCCACCATGGCGATTCTGCCAAAAACGTCTCCGGCGGTCCGGCTTATCATCTGGTTCATCATTCCGATCATGGTGGGGGCGTTCCTGCTGATGCTTCCTATAGGTGTCGAAAACGGGAGCGTCTCATTGGTCGATGCCCTTTTCAGCGCCACCTCGGCGCTGTGCGTGACCGGCCTGACCGTGGTGAATATACCCCACACTTACTCCACTTTTGGCGAGACCGTGCTCTTGATCCTGATGCAATTGGGGGGCATGGGCGTGATGGCGTTTTCGACCCTTTTTTTCCTGGTTTTCGCCGGGCGAATTCCATCGGGGCAAGCGTTTGACATCAGGCAAGCCTTCACAAGCAAGGCCGACCTACGCATCAGGTCTATACTGAAATCGGTGTTTCTGGTTACCGTAATTGTCGAGGGTGTCGGCGTCATATTCCTGTTTCCCTCATTCCTGGCCTACATGAATCCTCTCAAGGCCCTGTATTTCGCCATTTTCCATTCGGTCTCGGCCTTCAATAACGCCGGGTTGAGCATTTCACCCAACGGCCTCGTGGATTTCCACGGCAACCTGGTCATAACCCTCGGCATCGCATTTCTGATCGTCATCGGCGGTATAGGATTCACTGTCAATATGGATATTCTGCGGCGGATAAGATTCGCTCGTGAGCGACGAAAGGCGTCTCTGCATACCAAGATCGTGGTGGTGACGACAATCTTATTGATTTCGCTGGGGACGATCGCCTTTATTCTGTTGGAGATGAATAATGCCTATAAGGATTATCCCTGGGGGATAAAGGCCGCCGATGCATTTTTTCAGGCGGTGACGCCGCGTACCGCCGGTTTTGATACCGTGCCGCAAAACAGGCTTTCGCTCATCAGCATTCACATCGTGATTCTGCTGATGATAATCGGGGCCTCGCCCGGCTCCACCGGAGGAGGCATAAAAACCAGCAGCTTTGCCATCATAATCATGGCTATCGTAGCCAGGATAAGGGGAAGCAGCGACGTTGACATCTTCAAGAGAACGGTGGCCGCCGAAAGCGTCATAAAAGCGGTTTCGATTTTCATCCTGGCGGTCATGCTGATATTTATTTCGACCATCGCCTTGATGCTCTTTGAAAGCGGCTTCACCCCCGATAAGATGGTAAGAGGAGCCGAACTGGACTACCTTTTTGAAACTGTCTCGGCGTTTGGCACGGTCGGCCTTTCTCTGGGGATTACGCCTTCGCTTCATGCGGCCGGCAAGCTGGTCTTGATAGCTCTCATGATTATCGGACGGGTGGGGCTTCTAACTTTGTTCTATGTCGTGGCCAGGCCGGAAGGGGCAGACAGGCTTTCGTATTCTGAAGAAAGTGTCATGATAGGTTAATGCAGGGCGAAGGGGTGTCGATTTTCGATAAATAGAGGCACCGTGTACAAACCAAGGCTCAAGGGGAGAGAAATTTGAAGCAATTTCTGATAATCGGATTGGGAAATTTCGGGGTGGGGGTGGCCAAGACGCTCTATAAGGAGGGCCATAATATTACCGCCATCGACAAGAACAAAGGGCGCATCCAGATGGTTCAGAGCTTCTCCAATCAGGCGGTGCTTGCGGACGCCACGGATATGGTCGTCTTGCGCCAGTTGGATATCGAAAACTACGATGCCGCGGTGGTCTCGACCGGCGTCGATCAGCACGCGTCCATTCTTATCGCGCTCCACCTGCGGGAGCTGAAATGCCACGATATAATCGTCAAGGCCGAGGATTCAGACCATGGCCGCATTCTTTTGGCGGTCGGCGCCGACAGGGTGGTTTTCCCGGAAGAGGAAATGGCCAAGAAACTGGCCCATTCGTTGTCGCGGCCCAACCTTCTGGATTTCATTCCGCTGGGAGAGGATTACACGGTGGCGGAGCTGGCTCCGCCCTCGCATTTCCACGGCAAGACTATCGCCTCGATAAAGCTGAGGCAAAAATATCACGTCGAGCTGATTGCCATAAAAGATGTTCTGGATGGCAGCTTCAAATTTATTCCTTCACCAGATTCTATCTTTAAAGATACCGATATCCTGGTCTGTATCGGCAAACTTGAAGACATTGAACGGATCAGGGAATAGGACAGGCTTTTTATCAGGTTGGAAAGCCGGCGATAGGCTTGAAGAAGCGACGACAATCAATGATGTCGCCAGCTTGTCTTTTGGCCGCTCTTCTGATTATCGCCAGGGGATGCCTGTGCTTACAGATGCCCGACGGCAGGGCTTTTTGGGGGGCGAACATTTTATTATAATTGCGGTCTCTCAAAGCAAACGTCCAGTAATCGCCGGGGTCGAAAAAGTGCTTGCGCTCCGGCGAGCCAAATATGGCTTTGACGCCTTGTCCCAGATCGTATACCGTCTTTGATGCCAGCGGCGAGATATAACCTGACCATCGGCGCATCCTCGGCGAGAGTTCCAGATGAAGCCCCTCGCGGCCCCCGTTCTTGCGCCTTACAAGCATGGGATGAATTTCGGCTTCGGTCGTGATCATGACTCCCCCTTCGACGTTCTCGATAGTCGAAATCCTGGTCATCTGGCTTCCCTGGCGCCGCAACTCCGAGGCGGAATTGCTTATCTCGATCCAATCATCGACCTTAAAAGACTCGCCGAATATCGCCTCGGGTTCGTCGACCAAGAAAGTTCTGTTGTCGATATTTCTGATGATGCGTGCCATGACAGCGGCATTCTCGTCGGACCACTTGAAACCCTCGCTGGCAGTCCCATTCGAGGTTATTCCTCGGTGAAGTTCCAGACGGAAATGCAGGTTGCCGGGAATCGAGCCGCCGGCGGGCTCGATTTCGCCAAAGCCGAGCGGAATCTGGAAGGCCGACTGGTCCATCCGAAGGGTCAGGGTCACGTTCGAAAGCTCAGGCAGGTTGGATAGAAACTCAAAGGCGCCATGAGGGTCGGCGATCCCGGAGACAGTCATTACTTTGACCTGCCCAATCGCTTTCGCTCTCAGGCAAGTATCGGGACCTCCCAGTGCCGGCTCGCGAATCACTTCGTCGTCGATGTAGTTCACGGATTTCTTCCAGACTTCCACATAGACCAGCAGGTCGCCGTCGGCGGTTGGCATCTCCGGCTCCGGCAGATCGGCTTGCGATCTATAGGTGTATTCTTCTGGCAGGCGCAGCTGGTATCCCCCGACATAAGCTATGCCGCGGCCGATTTTGAAATCGATGACTCCGCCCTTGCCGATGGTGAAATCGGTTATCGCCAGCGTCCTGGAATTGTCGGGGGTGATCTCATTAGGCCCCAGGGGGACAGCGAATTGCCCGAGGATGTCGGCGGTGAGCTGCCGCAGAATCTCGCACCCGATCTCGGCCTGCTCGTTCCAATCGGCGTCGAGATCGATTCGCCCCTGCTGTTTGAGGACAGATAAATAATTGTTGAGGGGGTTAAACGTAAAGCGGGAAAAATCACCCTTCATGACCCACTCCGCCACCTGCGACGAGCCGAACGCCGTGCTCCGTTTGCCCGATAGACCATCGTTTCCCGTTGATTCTTATATCAGCAGCCTTTGATAGTGTCAAGCCGTTTATCTGTCAGCCTTGTCCTTGCCCAAACATGTCGGTCTCGGAATTCGCACTTGAGAGTGTTGCGAAATGAAAAAGATTGGATACGAGAATATGTTTATTGTTTGATCAAAGAAGCCCGTGTTTGGAGGGCCGAAAGCGCCTCGGGCCCGGGCTCGAGAGGGGAATCCCTTTGGCTGTATGATGTTATGGAAAGCTGGCGAAGCCGTTGCGATTCTTATGGGATTCTTCCCCCATTCGAGCCCCAGGGAATTGTGCCGATTAAAATAGCTGAATGACCTGAAACATACCGTCACAATGCTTCAGTCGAAAAGCTTAACACTCAATGTGGCGGGCATTGTCGTTTGCAGGAGATGATTTTGAAGATGAGAATAACAAAGGAAGTCACAATATCGGCCACTGTCAACGATACCTGGCTAAGGCTTGCCGATGCCTTTTCATTAAAGCTTGACAACAAGGCGAAGGGCAGCGGCGCCTCAAGGCGAAATCAAGATGATGATAGCGGGCATGAAAACATCAGGGTCTTGGCCATGGATCCACCCCACAAAGTGTCTTTTACCGAGTCTGGCGACGAAAACCTCATCATAACCACCTTCGAGCTTGGGTCCCGCAGAAAGGGGACCACCCTGAAAGTCACCGTTTCGGGGTGGGATAAAATCGATTCCAAAATGGCCAGGGCTGAAATGCCGAAAGTGTCATTCACCTGGGAGAAGCGGCTCAGCGAGCTCAAGAAGACCATCGAGAAGGGCGTCAGAGCCGAGAAAAGCCCGACTGCCCGTCCCTGATTTAATCCCCACACGATCTTAGTTGCCCATTCTTTGAGCCGGGGAAAGCAATCGCATTCATATCTGGCAATTCACGGCTGCCAACGAACGGCCTCGTTTCATCCGCTGACTCTGGTGGCGCCGCCGGGGCCGGCGAAAGTGCACTCGGAAACGGTCGCCGTCCCGGCCATAAATAGGGGAACTGGGATTGCATCTATCTCTGTTAATCTCACAGTATTGCGGGTTCGAATGGACTTGACAGGCATGGTCCATTATTTATATTGGTTAGTTGACTGTTGAAGGGATCGAGTTGGCTTAACGCCTGATAGCGTCGCCGAGCAGCAATCAATCGCATGCGAGAAAAGACGAGGATAGGATGATTCAAGGCCCAGGTCCCCTTTCCTATAACTTTGGAAGCGGAAGGAGAATATCGTGTTTAGATATGCGCTGAGAATGGACAGGCCTTGGGGCGCCGTTTCGGCTCTCTTGCTCGTGGCATCGATGGCGGCGCTCTCGACCCTTACGGGGTGCGGGAAGGAAAAGGTAATTGTCCAATACCGGGACCGTCCCGGCCCGATCTCCTTGGCCTATCCCCCGGCGGACACCTTTCTGACAGTTAACAATCCAACATTTTACTGGAATCAACAAGAAGGGGCGGCGGATTACCAGCTGCAGGTGGCCAGCCTCAGCGATTTTGTCAGCAAGTCGATAGATGTGCAGGTCTCGGAAACCACTTATACCACGGTCGCGGCTCTGCCCAACGGGACTCACAACTGGAGAGTCAGGGGGGAGAACCTCGACGGGGTTTGGGGCGACTGGTCCGATGCCGAGATCAGGATATTCTATAAGAGCGATTATGTCGATTACATAAACCTGGTCTCTCAGACTCTGACGATGGGAGTGGCCCAGGATGTGTTCCTGCGCGACGGCACTTCTCCCGCTTATGTCGCCGACGGGCAGGCCGACCTCACCATCTTCGATGTTTCCAATCCTGAAGCCCCGCTCGTTCTCGGGAATATCGATTCCGGTAGTGACGATTTTGCCAAGGGAGTCTATGTGCCGCCGGCGGTGATCGACACTTTCCCATATGCGGTCGTGGCCGATATGGACGGCAGGATTCAGGCTCTCAATGTCCGCGATTCGACGCGCTTTACAGATACGGCGTTCGGGACGGATCAAAACCTCGAGGACGTGACTGGCATAGTCAAGAGCGATTCGCTCTGGATCATAGCGGTGTCGTCCGGCTTCAATCGACGCAAGCTGTCATTCTACTTGATATCGTACATCCCGTATTTCGATCCTTATATCAGCGGTGTTTATTTCCAGCTGGAGATGCCGGCCGACGCCAACGGGCTTTACGCAGATACCAATTATGTCTACGTGGCTTGCGGTACGGCCGGCCTTAGGATCGTCGATATTCGCGACATCTATAACCCGTTGATCATCACCACGCTGCCCCTGGCAGGCTCGGCATTGTCGGTGGATGTCAGATTCAATCCGTCGGACAACCGAGAATACGCCTATCTGGCGGCGGACAGGGCCGGGGTTTTTATTGTCGATGTCACCGACAAACTCAACCCCATTGCGGTCAGACAAATCAACACCTCGGGGCGAAGCAAGGACATTCAGGCCGTTGGCGATTTCGCTTTCGTAGCTGACGCCAGCGGCGGGCTGAAAGTGATCGATGCCGCGGTGCCGGATTCGGCCCATTTCGTGGCCGCCTACACAACTCCGTATGCCTACGGCTTGTACGCCACGGCCGATTACATCTACCTCTGTGACAGGGATGAAGGCCTCTTGATTTTCGAAAACCGGGTATCCAGGCGATAAGCGAGTTCACATAACTGCAAGCAAGTGGAGGATCGCATGAAGCTTATGCTGAGATCTGCACGGATGCTAATAGCTGTAATTATCATTTCGGCGGTGAATTTAATCGCCTCTCAATCTGTCAGGGTCGTTTCCGACCTCGACGGGGTAGAAGGAGCCATCCACGTTTCCTCTGATGGCCAGACTACCGCTCTCGAAATGGCGCTTCCCGCCGTTGCCATGAATGATGTCGATCTCGATGGTCAAACATATCAGGAAGTGAGCCTCCCACCAGGGGAGAAATATTCGCTGGCTGAAACGGCCGAAGATGGCAAGCCGGAGGTTCCGGCCATGACGTCCCTGATAGCCATTCCCGATCACGGAGGAGTCGCGCTGGATGTGACCTATTCCGGTTACGATGTCATCTCCGATATCGACCTGGCTCCGACACAGCCATCGCCGCTTGAATCAGGCGAGGCTGGTGATATACCGTTCACCAGGGACGAGACTGTCTATGGCGCTGACGCATTTTACCCGGGAGAGCTCGCCCATGCCGGAGAACCGGCTATCCTGCGTGATGTCAGGCTGGTCCAGATAACGCTTTACCCGGTGCAGTATAATCCCGTGCTCAGAGAACTCAGGGTATATCGCGATCTATCTGTCAGCGTCAATCATACTCTGGAAAATGATGTCAACCCGTTGGCTGTCAGAAACCGATATATTTCCGACGGCTTCTACCCTATCTACAAATCCCTGATATCTAACTTCGACGAGCTTTTCTCTACTGCGGATGTTCAAAGGGGCGGGTATGTAATTCTCACCAAGCAGCTGTTCTTGGATAGCCTTGCATCCCTGATAAACTGGAAGCATAGAAAAGGGTACCATGTCCGTGTGGTGCCAACCACCGAGATAAACTCCAACGGCAATCCCACGTCGGCCCAGATTTACGCATTTCTGCAGAATGCCTACAATACCTGGGAGATTCCACCGGAGTACGTGATGATCGTAGGCGATAGAGACAATACCAGCCAGACAGGAATCCCGGATTATCCTTTCGTCAGCGATTGGACCTATACTTCGGATCATCATTACACGATGCTTGCCGGCAACGATTATCTTCCCGATATCTTCCTATCACGTCTCTCCGTGGATAACGTGAGCGAATTGCGTAAAGCGCTGGCCAAGATCATGAGCTATGAGACCGATCCCTACATGGGTGATCCGGGTTACTGGCTGAGGGGCCTATCGGTTGCCGGGAACGTCTACGCGGTCACCCCCCGGCTGACGGTTCTGTGGGTGCGCCAGCTTCTGCTCGAAAACGGATTTACGCAGGTAGACACCTCGTTCCGCTGGGCGAGCAATCAATCGGACCCGCGACTTCCCTCACTATTCAATCAGGGAGTATCGATTGTCAGCTATCGAGGCTGGGCGGGGCCCGGGGGGTGGTATTCGCCGAGTTTCAACACCAGCAATCTCAATGCGCTTACCAACAACAACAAGCTCGGGATTATGGCGTCCATCGTATGCGGGACCGGTGATTTTGGCGATGTCAATAGCGACCCCTGCTTTGGCGAGACCTGGATTCGCATGGGCGCCTCTACGACGTCATTCAAGGGGGGGCCGTCGTTTTTCGGCGCCACCGATCATAGCACGCATACGAGATGGAACAACCCTATCATGGTGGGCTATTACTGGAGCATATTCAGGGAGAACAACTATCACTTTGCTTCCGCCGCCGTCAGAGGAAAGATTCAACAGTACAACACGTTTCCGCGCCATATAGATATCGGCGACGAAATCGAAAAATACTTTCACACCTACAATATGCTGGGGGATCCCGAGCTTGACGTGAGAACCAAGATACCGATTCCGATTTTCGTGTCGCATCCCTCCACGCTTCCACTGGGGGTGAACCATATCGAGATTACTGTCGCCGACAGCCAGGAGCACGCTGTCGAGGGAGCTTTCGTGACTCTCGTCAAGGGGTACGGAGACAACGAGGAGGTCTTCAAGGTTAGCAAGACTGACGCTTCCGGAATGACATCGATGTCGTTTGACGCTCTCACCACCGACACCATGTTCGTGACGGTTTCCGGTCGCGACCTGATTCCTTACAGGGGTTTCACCCTGATTGCTCAATCCGATGTGGCGGTCGGATACGATTCCTTGATGATTGATGACGACAACGCCGGTTACTCATCGGGGAACGCCGACGGCCAGGTCAATCCCCATGAGACGATCGAGCTGGGAGTGGTGGTCAAAAACTTCGGCTCCAGCGGCATGGCAACCAATGTGCGTGGAAGACTGGAGGCTATCGACCCCGGGCTTATCACGGTCAACGATGACAGCCGGAGTTTTGGAAACCTCGCCCCCGGCCAGGAAGGCGCGGCCGACAGGCCTTTCGTGGTCACTCTCAATAGCGATGCCCTCGATGGCGACCTTGCCAGAATGAAGCTGAGTGTTACGGATGCTTCCAACGACAACTGGTATTCAGTGATCGAGCTCCCAGTCGCGTCAGCCAAGTTCCGCGTCTCGAATGTCTCTTTTCCCGGCGGCAACAGCCGCCTTGACCCCGGCGACTCCATAACCATGGTATTAACATTGAACAACATCGGCTCGGTTGGCGCCCAGGGTGTTGCCGGCAGGGCCACGACAGTGGACGACTATGCTGCCATTTATGAGGCCTTAAGCGATTTCGGCGATATTCCAGTGGGCGGTTCAGCTTCCAATTCCGGCCAGCCGATGGTGGTCAAGTGCGATTCGTCGGCGTTCGACGGCAGAATCATCAATATGGTGCTTGATGTGACGACTTCGACGGGAGCTCACTCAATGGTGCCGTTCGCGGCTTTAGTCGGGAGTGTCCAGACAAGCGATCCCCTCGGCCCCGACGCCTATGGATATTATATGTACGACAACACCGATGCGGCTTATGCCGAGCATCCGACGTACAACTGGGTCGAGATCAACCCTAATTTGGGCGGAGCGGGCGCCAGACTGACATTTGGAGGCGCTACCGATGACAAATCGGAGCTTGTTAGGCTGCCCTTTGATTTTGAGTATTATGGCACGTCGCATGATTACATGATCGTTTGCATCAACGGATTCGTGGCCTTCGATTCATCGAGATTCGACATGGCTGGCAATTTCTGGTACAATTTCTTCAATTGGCCGATTCCCGATCCCGGCAATGCCCAGGGACAGATATCGCCGTTCTGGGATGATCTGCGCTTCACCGGAAATAACGGCGTCTACATCTGGGATGACACCACGGGCCACCGGTTTATCGTAGAATGGTCCGGCTGCACCAATGTCAACGGCGGGGCAACTGAGACGTTTGAGATGATAGTCATGGACCCGGCCTATCACCCCACGATTACCGGCGATGCGGAGTTCTACTTTCAGTACAACACAATCAACAACAGTTACGACCAGGAGGAGAATTACGCCTCGGTTGGATTCGAAAGCCCGGATGAACTCATGGGCTTGGAATATACGTACGACAGCGATTATCCTCGAGCCGCCGCAACCCTGGTAGCCGGGCGGGCGGTCAAGATCACGACCAGTACCGGTCGCGGCGGGATAAGGGGGACGGTCGATCTTCAAAACGGCGGCTTCAACCAGGGCGCCACGGTCAGGGCATCCAGTGGCCAGTATAGGGTAACTCAGGAGTCGGGAGAATACTGGCTGCGAGATCTACCTCCGGGAGAGATCGCGGTAAGCGTATCTGCAGCGGGCTATTTCCCGGCAGAGGCGGAAACCGTGACCGTGACAACGGACAGGACGCAACCGGACGTCAATTTTACTCTGGAGGCCTGCCCTGTGCCGGCCAATCTAACGGCCTCGGACAGCCTTGGAGATAGAATCGAAATCACCTGGGATGCGGTTACTCATCCCGATTTCACAGGCTACAATATTTATCGAAGTCAATGGAGCAACGGCGCATTCGCGCGGCTCAACACCGAGCCGTTGACGAATACCCAATTCACCGATACGTCGCTGCCCGACAGCGCGGTCTACTGGTATTACGTGACGGCCGCCTATGTCAACGGCGGCTGGTCGGATGAGTCGGCGGCATCGGTAAAGGACGCCGGCAGCTATTACAACATCACGGGCATCGGCGGCGATGAGGCGGCGGCTCCGGCCCGATTTTTCCTGGCCCAGAACTACCCCAATCCATTCAATCCCTCGACATCGATCTCTTACGGTCTGCCGAGTGATTCGCATGTGAAGTTAGAGGTATTCAATCTTCTGGGACAAAAAGTTAGAACGCTAATCGACGGGCCGCAAAATGCCGGATACAAGACTGTCGTTTGGGACGGCAGGGATGCTTTCGGCAAATCTGTGGCCTCCGGCGTCTATTTCTACAGGCTGAACGCCGGCGAGCATCAGGATACGCGCAAGATGCTGATGGTCAAGTAAGAGCTGCTTCGAGAATAATTCGCAAATAGAGTCAGGGGCGGGGCTTTCTCGCCCCTTGCTAATTCAGGGGAACGTCTGCAGAATATCAGTGTCGACGGGGTTAGAATATTGCTTACGGTTAGGCGAGGGCACAAATGACCTGTTCGGACGATGATGGTTTTCAAATCAGTTGACACTCGCAACAGGGGGACTTATCTTATCGTATAATGGATTTGGTAACTCTACGAAGTTGAAGGGTATGTTCTGTCCGTAGTGGATCATACGGTTTGTCGGATTAGGGGTTAACGATGTTGGACGATAAGGATTTTAAGGTCAAAGTCGGCCTGGCGGAGATGCTTAAAGGCGGGGTGATCATGGATGTCACCAACGTCGAGCAGGCCAGGATCGCCGAGGATGCCGGCGCCTGCGCCGTCATGGCGCTGGAGAGAGTACCTGCCGATATCAGGGCTGAGGGGGGTGTGGCCAGGATGGCCGACCCGGCGATTATCCAGGATATCGAAAAGTCCGTCTCCATTCCGGTCATGGCCAAGTGCCGAATCGGGCATTTTGCGGAGGCGCAGGTGCTTGAGGCCCTGGAGGTCGACTATATCGACGAGTCGGAAGTTCTGACACCCGCAGATGAGCATCATCATATAGATAAGCATAAGTTCAGAATCCCTTTCGTGTGCGGGTGCCGCGACTTGGGGGAGGCGCTGCGCAGAATCGGCGAAGGGGCGGCCTTGATTCGCACCAAGGGGGAAGCCGGCTCGGGGAATATAGTCGAGGCGGTCAGGCATATGCGGGCGGTCAATGATGCCATAAGGCGCATAACGATGCTCGATGACGAACAACTTATGACTGAGGCCAAGAATCTCGGCGCCCCCTATGAACTGGTATGTTATTTGAAAGAGCATGGCAAGCTGCCGGTGCCGAATTTTGCGGCCGGGGGAATCGCCACGCCGGCGGATGCGGCGCTCATGATGCAATTGGGGGCTGAGTCGGTATTCGTGGGCTCGGGCATTTTCAAATCGTCCGACCCCGCAAGCAGGGCACGCGCCATCGTCTTAGCCACCACGCACTTCCGCGACCCCAAGATAGTGGCGGAGGCGTCCAAATCGTTAGGGGAGGCTATGAAGGGGCTGGATATCAAGCTGATCTCAGAGGACCAGCTCTTACAAACGCGGTAATTATTTGCTGTGAATAAACTTATCGGGGTTCTGGCGATTCAGGGGGATTTCCAGGCCCATGTAATATCCCTGAGCGCCATGCGTGCGCACTACGTGGAGGTCAGGAACACTCAGGACCTTCAAGGGGTTACACACTTGATAGTTCCTGGCGGCGAGTCGACCACAGTCAGAAGAGTGGCTCAACAAGACGGTCTGTGGGAAGAACTGGCTGGATTCAAAGGGCCAGTTATGGGAACCTGCATGGGTTGCATTCTCATGGCCGATAAAATCCTCGAACCTGATGCTCGGGGCTGGAATATGCTTGATATGACTATTCGCCGCAATGCCTATGGTCGCCAGATAAATTCCTTCACGTCGCCGGGCAGAGTGGCGTTCATGGACATAGAAATCGAAATGGTTTTCATTAGAGCGCCCAAAATCGTCACTTTCGGGTCGGCAGTGAAACCTATCGCCTGGCTGGGCGACGAGATCACGGGGGTGATTTGCGGCAACAAGATGGCCCTGACGTTCCACCCCGAACTTTCGGGGAACACCGGCTTGCATGAGTATTTCCTGGGCTTGTGACATCCGGGTAGATTGGCGTTGAAAAAAAGGCTCAAATGAACATACATCTTGCCAAGGCTCGCGGATTTTGCATGGGAGTGGAACGCTCCATCAGCATGGCCGAGGAAGCTCGCGCTGAGGTCGAAGGTGAGATCACGATACTGAACGAAATCGTTCATAACCATTCCGTCGTCATGGACCTGGAGCGGAGAGGGATTGGCAGAACCGGCGACCTCGAGCAAGTAGAGGGCGGAACGCTCATAATCTCGGCGCATGGCGTGGCTCCGAGCGTTATCGACAGGGCCAGGCAAAGAGGATTAAACGTCATAGATTCCACCTGTCCCCTGGTGACTGTCCTGCACAAGGCGGCGGATTATTTCATAAAGCGCGATTACACGGTTATCGTCTTTGGCGATGAGAGACATGATGAGATGATTGGTGTCAAGGGCCATAACCCGGACAAGATAATTGTGTTGAAGAAAATCGAGAGTTTCGAGGACCTTCCCGAAATCGAAGGCAAGGTGGCGTTCATATCCCAGAGCACGCAGTCGATGGAGGCGTTCGAGAGGGCCGCTAAGCTGGTCGAAGCCAAGTACAAGGACGTGCGCATCAAGAATACCATTTGCGACGCCACCCGGCAGAGGCAGACATCGATACTCGACCTGGCGC
>Ga0315289_10003534_pt1 | contig 23614 bp, 22 predicted proteins | sample YL17G11_40_MG_FD_203452 | JGI IMG/M metagenome (GOLD analysis project Ga0315289, IMG submission 203452) | Sediment microbial communities from Yellowstone Lake, YNP, Wyoming, USA - YL17G11_40 | ecosystem: Environmental > Aquatic > Freshwater > Lake > Sediment | place: USA: Wyoming | collected...
CTATTTTGGGAAACTTTCTCCGCCCAAGGTGAGCAGTGTGTTGGGACAATACAAGAAAGAACAAAAGGCTGATTAAGGGTATGGAAAAACTCTCCTCTGTCGGACAATTTGAATGGTTCCGCAATAAGATCCGCGGGGCAATTGATGAAAGAAAAACCGTCGTGCATGTCTGTATGACCGGCTGCCGGGCTTACGGATCTGCTGAGGTCAAAGAGGCCCTGGAGAAAGAGGTCAAGAATCAGGGCCTTGCGAAGCAGGTAGAGGTCCGCGGAACTGGCTGCCATGGGTTTTGTGCAAAGGCTCCGGTGATCGCAATTGAACCTTTAGGCATCCAGTACCAGGAAGTGAACCCTCACGATGCACCTGAGATTGTTTCTCTTACTCTTCAAAAGAACCAGTTGATTGATCGCCTCGCCTACAGAGACACCCTGACGAAGAGGCCGATCTTTGATTTCAATCAGATTCCATTCTATCGGAAGCAGGTGAGGAGGGTTTTGGCCCACTGCGGCAGGATTGATCCCACGAAATTAGAACAGTACATCGCCGCTGGCGGCTATCAAGGATTTGTGAAGGCCGTTTCCGGAATGACTCCAGAGGAGGTAATCGAGGAGATCACCACGGCGAAGCTGAAGGGAAGAGGTGGCGCCGGATTTCTCACGGGCCTCAAATGGAAGTTCACCCGTCAGTCCGAAGGCCGTCCCAAATACATCGTCTGCAATGCTGACGAGGGAGACCCGGGCGCCTTTATGGATCGGGCGCTCCTGGAAGGGGACCCCCATGCTGTCCTCGAAGGGATGTTAATAGGAGCGTACGCCATCGGAGCAGAATATGGATACATCTATGTGCGGGAGGAATATCCCATTGCAGTGGAGCACGTGAGCATTGCCATAGAACAAATGAAAGAACTTGGCATTCTGGGAGAGAACATATTGGGAACGGGCTTCAATTTCCAGCTTTCCATGAAAATGGGGGCAGGGGCCTTTGTATGCGGCGAAGAGACCGCCCTCATGGCTTCCATTGAAGGGAAACGGGGGATGCCGAGGGCAAGGCCTCCTTTTCCTGCACAGTCCGGACTGGATGGAAGGCCTACCAATATTAACAACGTAGAGACCTGGGCCAATGTACCGTTAATTATTAAAAATGGTGCAGCATGGTACGGACAGGTTGGTACGGAAGGGAGTAAGGGTACAAAGATCTTTTCCCTGGCAGGTAAGGTCAACAATACCGGGCTGGTGGAAGTTCCCATTGGCGTTACCATTAAGGATGTGGTCTTCGATATCGGTGGAGGTATCCCGAAAGGAAGAAAGTTCAAGGCCGTACAGATGGGCGGCCCATCAGGCGGCTGTGTTCCGGCTGAATATTTGAACCTTCCCATCGATTATGACACTCTTCAGCGGATAGGTGCCATTATGGGCTCCGGCGGGATGGTCGTAATGGATGAAAATAATTGTATGGTAGAGATTGCCCGTTTCTTCCTGAGTTTTACCCAGTCTGAATCCTGTGGGAAATGTGCGCCCTGCCGTCTGGGCACTACACAACTCTTAGAGATACTGACCCGAATAACCCAGGGTATAGGACAGCTCAAGGATATCCAGAGGATCAAGGAGTTAGGCGAGACCATTACAGAGTCTTCCCTGTGCGGCCTTGGCCAGAACTGTGCCAAACCTGTTCTCTCTACCTTACGATACTTCTCAAAAGAATATGAAGATCACATATTAGAACGCCGCTGTACGGGTGCTACCTGCGAGTCTATGGTTATCTCTGCCTGTCAGCATGCCTGCCCCGCAGGGATCGATGTGCCCAACTACGTTGCAGCCATTGCAAGTGGAAAATATGAAAAGGCAGTTGAAATCATCAGGGAACGAAATCCATTCCCGGCTGTCTGTGGACGTGTCTGTATCCATCCCTGTGAGGTTAAGTGTCGCCGGGGTGAATTAGACGAGGCTGTTGCCATCCGCGCCCTGAAACGTTTTGCTTCAGACTGGTATTTTGAGCATGTTGGTCGAGCCCGGGAACCCTTGCCGGTAACCAAGAAGCAAAAAATCGCCGTAGTAGGGGCAGGACCTACTGGTTTGACCTGTGCTTATTTTCTGGCAAAAGCGGGTTACAGGGTTACCGTCTTTGAATCTCAACCAGTTGCAGGGGGCATGCTCGGGATTACGGTTCCTGAGTTTCGCCTGCCACGTCATGTTATCCAAAAAGAGATCGAATTCATTGAAAGTTGTGGGGTTGAAATCAGATATAACTCTTCCATTGATGCCAGACACACGGTAAATGACCTGATGGCAGAAGGGCACAACGCCGTGTTCGTTGCATGTGGTGCTCAGGCGAGTAAACGGATTGGAATACCTGGAGAGAAGGATGGCCTTGATGGACTCTACTACGGACTGCAATTCCTGACCGATATCAAACTGGGTAAGAAGGTGCTTTTGCAGGGGAAGGTTTTAGTCATTGGTGGCGGCAACGTTGCCATTGACGTGGCCAGGACCGCCCTGAGAGTAGGGGTGGAGGATGTTCAACTCTTCTGCGTAGAACCAAGGGAGGCGATGCCGGCGTGGGAGAAAGAGGTTGAGGAGGCAATCGAGGAAGGTATTACCATCAACACATCCTGGGGGCCGAGGCAGATCATATATCAGGACAACAGAGTGAAGGGGGTTGAGTTTGCGCACTGTATCTCCGTCTTCGACGAGGAAGGACGTTTCAATCCGAAATTGGATGAAGAGACTACGCAAATAATCGGAGCGGATACGGTAGTCATTTCCATAGGACAGGCAGCTGATATGTCCTTTTTGTCCAAGGACAGTCAGCTCGAGAGGGCCCTTTTGGGGACATTAGTGGTGGACGAAAACACCCTCTCCACGAACATCCCGGGTATTTTTGCAGGAGGTGACTTTACTACAGGGCCCACCTATGTCATCAGGGCCATTGCCTCTGGGAGAAGGGCTGCTCTTTCCATTGATCAGTATCTCCAGGGCGAGAAGGGACGGATACAGATCAGGGATGAAAAAACGATCCTGAAAGAGGATACCGGTCTGGCCCTGGATGAAGAAACTACCGAGGAAAGGCCGAGGATTCAGATTGCAATGGAGAGACCAGAGGAAAGGATCTGTGACTTCAGGGAAGTGGAAAAAGGTTTCTCGGAAGAACAGGCCGGCAGTGAAGCGAAGAGGTGCCTGCGATGTGATCTGGAGAAAGAGAAAGGAGAGAAGGATGATCCGATCTATTACCCGACAAAAAACTCCTGAGGAACTTGACCAGCTCCTGAAAGGATTAGGAAGAGTGTTCATCATCGGCTGCGGCACCTGCGTTACCCTGACACACACAGGGGGACAGCCTGAGGTCGAGGCAATGGCTAAGCTCTTATCGGAAAAGGGCAAGCTGATCACCGGAAGCATAGTGCTTCCGGTAGCATGTGACAATCTGACAAGGGAGGCCTTGGCAGAGTACGGCCACCAGATCGAGCAGGCCAATGTCCTCCTCATTATGTCCTGTGCCTTTGGCGTTCAAACCATCGGCAGGCATCTCAAAAAGATGGTTGTCCCTGCCGTTGACACCCTTTTCTTCGGTAAAGAGACAGCAATTGGTCAGTTTGATGAGATATGCACACAGTGCGGGAATTGTATTTTGGGCGAAACCGGCGGCTTCTGTCCTGTTACCTCATGCCACAAAGGCCTCGTGAACGGACCTTGTGGAGGCACCAACCATGGCAAATGCGAGATAGATTCTGAAAAGGACTGTGTGTGGACTCTGATCTATAATCGATTGAAGGAACAAGGCCGATTGGATGCGATGAGAAGGTTTCAAAAACCTAAGAATCATCAGGGTGAGCCGAAACCGGGGAAATTTCGGTTTTAGCGCATAGCTGGTGGAGAGGTCAAACATGATTTCTACTTTTAGAAAGGCTTTAGAGTCTGGCAAGTTTGTCGTTACCTCTGAAGTTGCTCCACCCAAGGGAACAAATCTCGAAAAAATGGTTCATCACATTGAACTCCTCAAGGATAAGGTGGATGCTATGAATGTGACTGATCATCAGAGTTCAGTCATGCGTTTTCCCTCCTTGGGGGGAGCCCTGCTTGTTAAAGAGATGGGCGGTGAACCTATTCTGCAAATGACCTGCAGGGATCGTAACCGGTTGGCGCTTCAGGCCGATCTGCTTTTTGCCTATAGCAGAGGAATCCATAACGTCCTGTGCCTCACCGGTGATTCAGTTATTTTGGGTGACCATAAAGAGGCCAAATCGGTTTTTGACCTGGATTCCTGTCAGCTCCTGGCAACGATCAAAAGCTTAGAAAAAGGGAAGGATCTTGGGGGTAACCAGTTGGAAGGTGCTGTTTCTTTCTGTGCAGGAGCAATAGTGACACCTGAGGCTGACCCATTAGAGCCCCAATGTGTCAAATTTGAAAAGAAGGTTGAGGCAGGTGCCGAATTTATTCAGACCCAGGCTGTTTATGATCTTGATCATTTTAAGCAATTCATGACCTATGCCAGAAAGTTCCCTGTAAAAATTCTGGCCGGTATCATTTTACTGACCTCTGCACCCATGGCCCGCTTCATGAACAAGAATGTGGCAGGTGTCAACGTGCCGCAAGAACTCATCGATGAGATGGCCTCCGCACCCAAAGGGGGTGCGATTGCCAAGGGCATAGAGATCGCAGGCCGCATGATCAAAAGGATACGAGTGGAGAAAATGTGCGACGGTGTACACATCATGGCCATTGGCAGGGAGGAACTGGTACCTGACATCATGAGCGCAGCGGGGTTAGTGTAAGTTTTTTGGAAAGTAGCGAAATCGAACTTTATAATACGTATGGGAGAGATCAACTTATTAGAGAAACGAAGTAAATTCTTTTATGTCTATCAAGATTTACTTGCCTACTTACTATATCTCCCTCTGTGCCGCGAGTGATGGGGTCAGATCTTTCATCGGACAAACTTTCCTTTACATAAGCCTTCGATCCAGGCTCCGGTACTGGATGGCTTCTGAGATATGAGGAGTGAGGATAGCCTCTGACCCTTCCAAATCAGCAATGGTTCGTGCCACTTTCAATATCCTGGTATATGCCCGGGCTGAGAGTCCGAGCTTGTCAATGGCGGTCTCAAGCAGCCTCTTTGACGCATCATCGATCTGGCAGTACTTCTTCAAGTGTTTTGAGGTCATCTGGGCGTTACAGTAGATCTTTTTACCCTCAAAACGCTCCTGCTGAATTTTTCTCGCCTGGTTCACCCTCTTCCGTATCTCAGCAGACTGCTCTCCCGGGTTCTCGCTTGCCATCTCCTGGAACCTGATGGCCGGGACTTCAATCTGGATATCGATCCGGTCAAGCAGAGGGCCGGAGACTTTTGCCCGGTACCTCTGTACCTGGGGAAGGGTACAGGTACACTCCCGGTGACGGTCAGCATAGAATCCGCACGGGCAGGGGTTCATGGCGGCAACCAGCATAAAGCGCGAGGGGTAGGTGAGGGAACCCACGGGGTCAGAATGGGGTCACATCTTCAAATGTCAATTATCTTCTTAACAAAAATGCCAATGAGACTGGACCACGACCCTTGACAGTATCTTCATAGTGCATTCTTCGGGAAAAGTAAAGAGGGGGTGGAAAATAGAATTCAGGAGGCAGAATTCAGGAGACAGTAGGCAGAAAGCAAATGCGGATTGGCGAGTGCGGAATGTGCAAACAGAATATAGGAGGAAGAAGGCAACAGGTAATAGGCAGGAGGCAATAAAAGGAAGGCAGTAGGAATGATGAGGGATTTTGTTATTTATTTTTTTGGTTTATTTGGTGAGACGATTTTCTCGAGTTCAGCTATCAGCGGAGGGAGGTCTTCGCTCACCGTCTGCCAGATAATATCAAGATTGATATCGAAGTAAGCATGAATGAGCCGATTTCTCATTCCAGTGATATTTGCCCAAGGAATACTCGGTAAATCTTCACGGCATTCTTTTGTTACATTAGCAGCAGCTTCCCCAATGATTTCGATTGCTTTTACAAGAGCGAGTACAAGCTTTCGGTCTTTGTCGAGGGATCCTCTGGATTTGTTTCGGACAAAAGATACAGCTTCTTTCGCAGCATCCAACATATGATGCAGACGAACACGATCATCCTTCTGCATACTGTAACTCTGCCGAATTAAGTACTTCCTGTCTGAAATAGCGGCTCAGATCTTGTGGTGTTCTTAAATCCACCTTGCGTCCAAGGATTTCTGACAGTTCAATTTCCATACCCGCCAGCTTGATAAGTCCTGGAATATGGTCAGGGTGAAATTCAATGAGAAAATCAATATCACTATCTGGCCCTGCATCGCCCCGGAGAGCGGAACCGAAAAGCGACAATCTCCGAATATGATTTCGCTTGCAAAATTCTTCTATTTTTTTTCTCGGCAAGTAGTTAATAGTTATTGCACACATTGTCGAACCTCAAATTACATCCACTTCACAAACTCTTGTTTCCATACATAATGCATTATCTAAGAAAAGTAAATATGGATTTGCTCAGGCAGGAGGAAGAAGGCAACAGGCAATAGGCAGTGGGCAATAGAAAAAAATAGAATTCAGAAGTCAGGAGACAGTAAGCAATGGAAATGCGGAATGGGGAATGCGGAGTGGGGAAATGAGGGGTTAGCCGGGAATGGCTAACCCCTCATTTTTTTACACGCTGACCTTACCCGGTCAGTCTCTCAAGGAAGCCCGGGATTAAAAATATTGAATCCCTTTGCTGAAGATCCCTTTCTTCCCGAAAAAACTCTTCAGCTTTGCCTTTAAAGCATCCCCGTAGGTAAATTCGGGAACCACCCTCTTCCCCAGTCCATAGAGGTCGCTGTCGGTGGGAGAGTTATTGAACTCTTCGCAAATGACAAAAATATTCGCGATGAAGTCATCGCGCAGGCCATGGTACTTGGAAAAGGCCTGGTTCAGGTAGTCACTAACATCCGTCTCGTACTGGGTCAGCTTGGGATTGTAGGGGCTTATCATCCAGCAGAATCCCCTGAACTCAAAGGTGGGTGTCTGCCCCTCTTCTCCGTAGAAATAGGATTGACCGCCCTGGGTGTTATAAACAGACATGTAGGTGACGGTAGTCATAGGATTCACCATGACGTTCTGGAAGGTGTGGGTTTCCTTAAAGCTCAATTTCATCGGGTCATCATCGTCAATGGGGTGGCCGGTATAAACCTCAAGGGTCGCAAACTTATTTTTATCCCAGAGGTCCTCATTCTGGTATTTCTCCTTCCGGTAGTTGAAGATATCGGCAGGAAGATTGGTGGAAGTGTTGTAAATCTCATCTACCTCCTCAATGATCTGCCTGATGTACTCTGCCTTCGGGAGCAGGGTGTAACCCTTCGGGGTTACATTGAGATGGAAGTAGCTGTCTCCCCGGTTCCGGTACTTGTTGCCGTAGGTGCCCAACATGGGGTGGTGGTGCCCGCCGTTCGGGATCTCTACATCCTCACCTGCAATGGAACGTTCCAGTTTATCATAGTAACTGAGCTTTTCCTCCAGCCACCAGGTGTGAAACTCCTCCTCGAACTCTGCAGTCTTGAATACCATCCACTTATGGTCTAACTTGGCAAGCAGGTATCCTTGATCAAGCCAGTCGGTACGCAGATTATCCTGGACAAAATATGCATAACCATCCTCATTCTTACGCCACCAGTGTCCCTGGATTCCTCCAGGAGGAGATTCTTCTGCCATTGCCCATCGTGCCCGCAGGGGAAACCCCATGCTCAGGCCAAAGGCTGATAATCCAGCCAATTTCATGAACGACCTTCGTCCAAAAAACCTTTCCTTTTTCTCTTTCTTGTTCTCCATGATTACCTCTCCTTTACCATGAAATGTTTAGAGAAAGCCTGAGTGCCTGTTGAAAAACTCTTATGAACGTCATTGCGAGATACAGAGTATCGAAGCAATCTCATCATTTGTGTCGTTATTTCTAATCTTTTTAGATTGCTTCGTTCCGCCGGAGGCGGACCACGGCGGACTCCTCGTAAAGACAACAGAAGGCACTTTTTCAACACGCTGTTGATATTTGACAGAACAGCCATACTCATGCAGGTTATTTTTATCTTTACATAGTCCATTCTGCAGGAAAAGTAAAGAAGAATGGGGTAGGCTGTAGAAATGCGGAGTGCGGAGTGCGGAATGAAGAAGACAGAAAGAAAATAGAGAAGTCAGAATTCAGGAGTCAGAAGTCAGAAAAAGGCAAGAGGCAATAGGTGAAAATAGAAATTAATTTCAGATTGCAGATCGCAAATTGGAGATTGAATAATTTTCAATCTGAAATCTAAAATCTTAAATCTGAAATCGCCCATTGCCTGCCTAACGCCTATTTATAGACTTGACAAACTACCTCATCCTTGTGTATTTCGATACGGGTATGAAAACAAAGCTCATTCACTTAAAAGGAATCGCGGACAATGGTCATGGATAAAAGAGGAGCGATATGAAAAACAGGTTATCTATAATTCTCGTTATCGCAGTCTTCCAGGCAGCAGCTCTTGCCTCCACCTCCTCAGCCATCGAGCTGTTTGGCGGGAGGCTCCACGAAGTGAAAGGGAGCATTCAGCAAACGCTCAACTACCGCACCCATCAGGATGAGCGGAGCGTAAAATTTTCGAGCTTCCGGACTACGTTTCGGGGCGAAGGGCTGTTAGATATCATCACGCAATCCTCCTGGAACCTCAAACTCTACGGGCTCTTCAACTTCTGGTACGACAACGGCACCAATATTGACAGGAACCTCGGGCACGCAATCGCCCTGGAATCCGGCTCCTTCGGCTTGCGGTCGTACCGGAGGTCAAACCAGCAGGAAGAGATCATGAAAGATCTCTACTTTGAATACACCTGGAGCGATGTCTTTGAAGCACGGCTGGGGAAGCAGATGGTCTCCTGGGGCGAAACGGCAGAGGCGAGGGTTGCTGACGTGATCAACCCGCTCGATTACAACAATTTCGTAGCCTTCCCTGACTGGGAAGACTACAAGATAGGCCTCTGGATGGGCCGGTTCTTCTATACCCCGAGAAACATATGGCAGGATATCTCCTTTGAGCTTATCATCATCCCGCCCGATTTTCAGTACAACCGGGTGTCTCCTGCCGGCTCAGGCCAGTATTTCGGGGCTACCCCCCAGGGGCTGACCATGGAGTTTCCGCTCAGAACGCTCTACTGGCCCGAATATTTCTCACGGGTCTTCCATAAGCAGAGAGAAGACGCCCCGACCAATGATGCGAGCAACATCGAGACGGGCTTAAGGATCAGGGGGGTAACCTTCGGGACAGACTGGACGATCTCCACGTTTTATACCAGGCTTGATTCACCCATTTACAACGGTGCTCAAGGGTATGCCAATTCCCAGCAGATGGTTCTGAACAAGGCGATAGGAGAATTCGGGCTGCCCATTCCGAAGAAGAACGTAGGCCAGGTCTTCATCTATCCCCACTACCTCTCTTCAGCCTTTACCTTTTCCAAGCCCATCGATTGGGCAAAATCGGTGATCAGGGGCGAGGTTGTTCTGAACAGCAACAAGGAGTATAACTGGTTTTCGAGTGATTTTAAGGAATGCAAGACCCTCACCCGGGACCTCCTCACCACCGCCCTCACCCTGGATAGGAAAAACATGGTGCCTTACCTCTCTCTCTGGAACAATTCCAGGGCTGTCAGTACAACCCTCACCTGGTATCATTACAAGCTGTTCGGCCACGAGCGCGGTATTGCCTGGGAGGCAGGGATTCCGGGATACACGGAATCAACCTGGGATAAGCTCAGCATCCAGATCGATACCGGTTTTTACCATGACACCATCGTCCCGGCACTCAACTTCCTCTACGACTGTAACGGGAATACCACGGTCTCAGGTGCCCTCAGGTTTGCCCCGGGAGACCACTGGAGGTGGATGGTGGTCTACCAGCAGATAAACGAGTCGAGGAATTCCGCGGGGAAGGATATCGGGAAATACCAGGATCAGGTGATCTTCTCCATGAGGTATGAGTTCTAACAACCAGGAGGTGAAGGATGGACCGTAAAAGAGCATCCGTCTTGTCTTTTTTAATCCTTTCGATCTTCTTACTCGGGATCGCTTACCAGGGCCGTGCTGAAGAGAAGGTCCTCAAGCCCTGTTATGAAGGAAAGGAACTGGCAAAGGTGAAGGAGTGGGAAAAGGCCTGGGTCGGAAAAAGGATTGACAGCGCCACCGTTGACCAGGTGAAAGACCTGCTGCCTCCGGCTATCTATCAGCTCATGAAAGACACCAAGACCTGGGGAGAGCACTGGTTTGAGATTGTCCCCTACCGCCCTCTGCCGTACACCCCGGGAAAGATAAAGTACACAAAGGAGGGCAACTGCAGGATCGGCCCCAATGATGAGCTCATCGGCTGGGCTGCCGGGGTTCCGTTTCCGAACCCAAAGAGCGGGCTTGAGATTGCGTGGAATTTTGAATCCTGGAGCCACAGCGATGGATTCTTCAACTCCGCTGTGGGATATACGGTGGACGGGAAGCTCAAATATGACCGGAAGCTTGCCTTCGCGGTGAAGAGCTTGCACATTGCCGGGAGGTGTGACGTGCCGCCCACCCCGGAATTTCCTGACAATACCAAAGGCATCCTCCGGGCAAGCTGGCTTGAGAGCAGTGAGCCGACCGAAGTAAAGGGACAGACCATACTGCAGTATTGCTACAAGGACCGGAACAAGCAAGACGACAGCTGGGTATGGATTCCCTCCCTCCGGAAGATCCGCCATATATCAACTGCCCAGAGAACGAATATTGAAGGCGGATCAGACATCGCGACCGACGACGATTATGGCCGGAACATGATCCCGGCAAACTTCACGTACAAATACATTGGGAGGAAAGAAGTCCTCCTTGCGCGGCATCAGGACATCGGTGCCCTCAAGCGTCCTCAAGGGGATTGCATGTACAGCGGCATGCAGAAGGAGAGGGTCAACACCCATGTGGTCGAGGGGGTGAGTAAAGACCCCTCTTATCCCTACAATAAATTCATCTGGTACGTGGACCCCGAGTTATGGCACATCGTGACTGCCGAGAAGTTTGACCGGGAGGGGAAGGTGTTGAAGGTCATCGAGTACTGTCTGGACGTCCGCCCGAGCTACCAGGGGCTACAAGATACCTATTACATAACGGTCACGTGCCTTGACGTCCAGCGGGTACACTCAACGGTCAGTACGCTGCCCGAGATTAAGCTGGGGCAGGAGTTCCCGCTGAGCCTGTTTACCGTCAACCAGCTCCAGAGGCTCGGCCGGTAGAATCGATAAACTTCATTATTTCAGGAAGGCTCGGGATACCGCTCCTGCCACCAAGGGAGCGGCACTTGAGCGAAGCAGCGGCATGAGAGAATCTCAGTATCTCTTCGATCTCCCAGTTCTGGAGCATCCCGTAGATAAAGGCCCCATGGAACACATCACCTGCGCCGGTGGTATCTTTGCACTCCACCCTGAAAGCCGGGGTTTTGAATGTCTCTCTATCATAGAGGGCGAGTGACCCCTCTTTCCCCAGGGTGACGCAGACAAAAGAAGGTCCCAGCTTGCGGAGCTTCTCAAGGCTCTCCCTGACATCATCACAGCCAATCATGCTCCTGGGAAAGGTGCTGTCTGCAATCAGGATATCCACCCATTTGAGCAGTTCCGCAGTGCCGTCCTTTACCTTTTCCGCATCGAGCATCACCGGGATGCCCTCCTCCTTCGCCCAGCGGGCTGCCTGGATCGAAGCTTCAACTTCGTGGGTATCGAGGTGGAGGACCTTTCCTGAGCAGATGGATTCTTTTTTGATCTCGTGGAGGTGAATCTTCAACGTATCATCCCGGTCCCAGATGATGGTCCGCTCTCCGGTCCCGTTCTCAATCAGGATAAAGGCAAACTGGCTGTATGCCCCTTTCTCCACCATCACTTCAGATACGTCCACCCCTTCCCTCTCCAGGGTCTCGAGGGAGAACCCGCCGAACTCGTCATCCCCCACCTTCCCGATGTATTTCGCCTTGAGTCCCAGGCGGACGCAGGTGACCATGGCAGTTGCCATCTGCCCCCCGCCCTGCTTCGAGTATTCAAGCATCTTCACCTTGCTGTCGAACTGCGGGTAATGGGGTACGACGCAGAGGTGATCCACCGCATTGAGCCCCATGCCCACCACATCAAACTGTGCCTTCGCAGGGAATGGTATCTTGAGTTTCACGTTAACAGGGTTCCGGAATGTCTGGTTACAGCCCTCTCTTCTCGAAAATGCGGAAGAGCGCTAACCCGCCGATGACGAAGAGTATGATTATCAGCCAGTGATTTACCCCTAACACCTCGGGCAGGGTGATCTTTCCGTAATCGCCCCAGGTTAAAACCGTCCTTTTCATGAAGGGATAGGCTTCGGCGTAGAGGGCTGCGCCAATGAGCATCCCCACGATGCCCCACACCGCATCCCATCTGCCTTCTCCCAGAGCGCCGAGGGACGTGCCCGGGCAGTAGCCCAGCAAACCCCAGCCTACGCCGAAGGTAAGACCTCCGAGGATAACACCTCCCAGGATGGTACTCTTTATGGAGAGTTGAGCAAGTCCAAGGTCCTTGAGCAGGTATATACCTATCATGCCGACCAGGACGGTTGAAAGCATGAACTTCACGATGGTCATATCCAGCAGGCGGAGGGCACCGAGCTGCTTGTCATACCGCAGTACCCTTCCTTTCTGAAGGAGAAAGCCAAAGAGAACTCCGGTGGTAACTCCATAGAGAAGCATTTTCATTTCCGATCCCCCCTTCCGTACAGGATGCGGGCAACAATGATGCCCCCGGTAAAAAAGCAAAAAAGGGCAATAAACCCGCTCACTGCCAGCTGAAGCGAACCGCTCAGCCCGTGACCGCTCGGTCAGCCGTCAGCCAGGCGGGCGCCGAACATGGCTACCACACCGCCGGCAAAGGCAGTGATACCTCTCTTCATCCGGCCCGGCCCGAAACGGGACTCCCACATATCCGGCAGTGCCTTGAAGCGAAAGGTGCCTGAGGTGGTGGAAGCGATGAGTGAGCCCAAGAAGATGCCGACGACGAACATCCACTGCCAGTCGATCTGCGGTGCTTCTTTGATGAAATAATCCATCGTGGTTACCCGCTCCGCATTGAAGATCTTCTCAATCATGCCGGCTGAGCGGACAAAGGTGGTGGATGCGCCGAAAAACTTTCCCGCTATCCAGACCGAGAGTACTGACACCACTCCACTCATTGCCCCAGCGAGATATGGACTCCATCCTCTGTCATTACTTTTATTCATCCCGTATCACCCCCCTGTAATTATTTATGTGATAGATTGTACTATCCTTTTACCGGATGGTTAAAAGCCTGTCAACGGGAGATATTGAGAACAATATTGTATTTGATTTTTTATTTCTCAAACCTATAATAGATACCACCATCTGATATACATCTGCAGAGAAATAAATTTTACGTTTATGAGGAGAGGGGAAAGCAGCTCGGAGAAACGCTCTTTTAAGGAGAGAGTGGGAGGTAACCTGAGAGGGAAGGGATAAACGCCCGGGGGTTAAAACGTTCCGCCGTTCCAGCCAAACATCTTTTTATTGATATCCCAGAACTCAATGTAAACCCGTTCAGGTTCAATCCCCAGCTCTGCCTTCAGAAAGTTGCAGAGTGCCCTGGAAAGACCGGCACATATATCCTGTGAAAGGCCGATGCTCTTGAGCTCCACAAAGGCGGCAGGCTGTGTATTGCCATCGAAGATCATGGGCTTTCCCTGATAGATGGTGACCATAATCCACTTCTCCGGCTTTCCGAGAAGCTCTGCGGTAAGTGCTGATGCTTTTTTGAGCAGTTCCTGGGCTGTTGCCTCATCCAGTCTCTCGTTGGTTTCAATTTTCAGATAAGGCATATGAACTCCTTTTCTTTCAGACTACATTGGTGGGATAAGTATAGTAGAGCAGCGGGTAAGCGTCAAATGAAAAGACATCACCGGCATAATAAATTTGATCCGGCGGAAGTGCTTTTTTGTAGGAACATTCATGGTATACCGTTTCTTCGCTGATATTGTTGTCATAGTACATCTCGGCTTCGTGCTCTTTGTGGTGCTCGGCGGCCTGCTGGTACTGCGCTGGCGATGGGTCATCTGGCTGCATATCCCCGCAGCCATCTGGGGAATTCTGATCGAGTTTGCCGGCTGGATCTGTCCCCTCACCCCACTGGAAAACTATCTGCAAAGACAGGGCGGGGAAATGGGATACCGGGGCGGCTTCATCGAGCACTACGTTGTATCGATTCTCTATCCTGACATGCTCACCCGCAGCCTTCAGATTGTTCTCGGTTTCGCGGCACTGACCGTGAACCTGTGCATCTACTGGCGTGTTCTCTCCCGCCTGCAGCATGAGAGATAGCCAATTTCTCCTGCAACGACAGAGAAAATCAGTGATCTCTGAAAAATAGGGTTCCTCGTTGCTCAAAAACAAAAAACTTCAACTCGCGCTCAGAACCCTGTTTTCGAGTTTTTCAGAGCTCTCAATCATTTTGCTTGACAAGGAAATAAGATTGGGAAAAAGATACAAAGCAAATGCCCGATATCTATCCAAAATTTAAGGCTGTTCCTGCCCTCACCTTTCACTTCGGCCTACTTAAAAGATTGAGCACCATCCTCCCCGTTTCTGAATTACCGGGAGATTGAAATGCATATCGAAGATGCCATCGTACGTATCTTTATTGATGAAGGGGTAACTACCGTCTTCGGCCTGCCGGGGTTCCAGCTCTTAAAGCTCTACGATACCATGAGAGCAGAGAGCAGGATACAGCATGTCCTCTGCAAGCATGAACAGGGGGTGGGCTTTGCCGCCTTCGGCTACGCCCTCGCAAAGAATGCGCCGTCAGTCTGCCTGGTCATGCCCGGCCCCGGTCTCACCAATATCCTGAGCGCTGTCGGGGAAAGCTTCTATCAATCCGTCCCCCTGGTGGTGATAACCATCGACAATCCTCCTGCAACCCTCGGCACCGGTGCCTTCCACGAACTCAATTCACCTGCCATCTTTGCCCCGGTGGTCAAAGCAGTCCTGATACCGGAAACACCCGGGCAGATACTGGATGTAATCCGAAAGGGATTCTCCCTGGCAAGGTCAGGCCGGCCAGGACCTGTCTTCATAAACCTGCCCTTAAACCTTTTTACCAAAGAGGTGGAGAATATCCCCGGCAAGATCATCCCGAAAAATCCGGAGATAAACAGACCGGATGTCGGGACCGCTGCAGGGCTTCTGTCTGCTGCAAAGCATCCCCTGATCTGGGCGGGAGAAGGGGTGATACGTGCTCAGGCAATGACCTTGCTCGCTCAACTGGCAGAGATCCTGGACGCGCCGGTTATGACCAACCTGAGCGGCAGAGGCGCCTTTGATGAAACGCATCTCCTTTCCCTTCGGGTCCCCATGTATGACCTTTCACCTGATATCATGAAAGAAGCCGACCTGATCCTGGCCGTGGGCTTACAGCTTACGTCAGTGACCACCAGAAATTATACGCTGCCCATGCCAGCAAACCTGATCCACATTGACATCGCTCCTGAAAAGAGATGCGGATACAAAAAGAGGCTGGAGATCAAGGCATGCCCGGGAGAATTCTTGTCGGCGCTGGTAACGGAGCTTAAAGGACAGGAAAAAAGAGAGAAGAGAGAAAATACGATTGTTAAGACATTTGAAAAGTCTTTGCAGGAGTACCGGCAGTATTTTGAGCCAATCGCAGCACGGGAAACCCCGCCGATAGCGCCGCCGCGGTTCTTCAGGGAATTCATCGGCTTCCTGGGTCAGCGGGATTTTGTATACGTCACCGATTCTGTCTGGGCTCCCCACTGCTTCCAGTCACCAGCCATTTCCGCAATGGATATCCACATCTCCATCGGATCATTTGGGTGCCTGGGGCTTGCCCTGCCCGCTGCAATCGGAGCAGCCCTTGCCTCACCGGAGCGATTAGCTGTCAGCATTTCCGGGGACGGTGCCTTTTTCTTCAATTGCCAGGAGCTTTCAACTGCAGCAGACCTGCATCTGAAAAACCTCCTCCAGATCGTTCTGGTGAATGATGGCTACGGTTCTCTCAAGCACCTCCAGACATTACTCCACGGGGGAAGGAACATTGCTGTTGACTGGAAACCTGTCGACCATGTGAAACTCGCTGAGAGCATGGGGGTAAAAGGACTTCTCATCCGTGAGCCCCAGGATATTAAGAAAGCCCTGGATACATTTGAAAAAACCGGCGGCCCGCTGCTCATCGCCGTGGCGGTTGAAAACATCCCCACCATGCCCGAGAAAGCATACAGGGTGCTGGTGAGATCGTGAGACCACTTGACAAACTTATTATTGCCTATTATGATATAATAAAAATACACACTGAGGTGGCACAATGAGTTTTGTCCGTATAAACATCAGCCTTCCAGAAAGGGTTTTTAAGGAATTGTCGAGCAATATCGAGCCCAGAAAGAGGAGCCGGTTCATCGCCGAATCTATTAAGAGTTCTCTTAAAGGCAGGAAAGCGCAAAGGCTTGCAGCCGAGTACGAAGAGGGGTCAGCGGAGATCAAAAGAGTCAATCAAGAACTCGAAGGGGTAATTTCAGATGGCCTTGATTAAACGAGGCGATGTCTTCTTGGTCAACTTTGATCCGACAGTTGGGGCTGAAGCAAAAAAGACTCGTCCTGCTGTGGTGGTGTCAAACGATATCAATAATGCACACTCGCCAATTGTCTCGATTTCCCCGATCACCTCTCAGGTAACCAAGGTCTATTCTTTTGAGGTGGAGATTCCCTCAGGTACAGCAGGATTGCGTAGCCGGTCAAAAGTTATGGTCAATCAGACAAGGGCAGTGGATAAACTTCGCCTTCTAAAGAAATTAGGACACTTTCCTGAAGAGAGTATAGATGATATCAACCAGGCGTTAAAACTGCACTATGAGCTGGAATAAAAAAGCGATTCCCCCCAGCCATTTTGCCTTATCATCTATTTGAAAATTTCCAATCACAGCTTCACTTACCGTTTTAAAATGACAAATGAAGATCTGACCCTCTGACCCTTCCCAATCTTCGCTCTTCATTTTCCTTCATGGATGAGCGGCGATGTATTGATTGTAGCAGGTTATCACCTTATCCCAGGTCACCTGTCCAGCCACATAGGCATTATATTCTGCAATGACGTCATCCCATGTGCTGCAGGTTGTCGTTACCGCAGATGCTATAAAGTCCACCCCGGTTTTATCTGCCCCGGAAATGGTAACTGTCTTGCTTGTCGGCGTAAAGGTATAATCGGTCTTACTGGGCGTTACTGTGTAGGTACCGTTGCTGAGATCGGTGAAACTGTAGTCCCCAAGGAAATTTGTTACTTTACTCCCTGAACCACTACCAGAAAGCGTTACGATAACCCCAAACTTGACATCACCGGTAACCGTGCCTGAGATAGAGTGGGTAGCTGCAGACGAGGTGAAGTTTACCTTTGTTACATCTTTCCCGGAGATGGTCACCGTCTCGCTTGCAGGTACAAAGGTATAACCGGTCTTACTCGGCGTGACTGTGTAGGTACCGTTGCTCAGACCGGTGAAAGTATAGTTTCCCGAAGCGTCAGTTGTAGTGCTACCTGAGCTGTCTCCGGACAGCGTCATGGTTACTCCAGACTGTATTGCCCCGCTTACTGAGCCTGAGATGGAGTAGGTAGCTACAGACGAGGTGAAGTCCACCCCTGTTTCATCTGCCCCTGAGATGGTCACCGTTTCGCTTTTGGGTGCAAAGGTATAACCGGTCTTACTCGGGGTTACCGTATAGGTGCCGTTGCTCAGATCGATGAAACTGTAGTTCCCCGAGGCATCAGTTTTAGTGGTATCTGAACTGTCCCCTGACAGCGTCATGGTGACTTCAGACTTGACAGCACCGCTTACTGTGCCGGAGATGGAAAAGGTTAATATCAGGTCTGTACAGTGGAGGATCATGCCGCCAGCTCCTACAGCAAAGACATTCGTACTTGAGCTTCCCCAGACGCCGTAGAGCGTATTCGAGGTCCCACCGCTCATGGTAGACCAGTTCGTCCCATTAAAGCGGAGGATCATGCCACCAGCTCCTACAGCAAAGACATTCGTACTTGAGCTTCCCCAGAGGCCGTAGAGCGTATTCAAGGTACCACCGCTCATGGTAGACCAGTTCGTCCCATTAAAGCGGAGGATCATGCCGCCAGCTCCTACAGCAAAGACATCTGTACTTGAGCTTCCCCAAACGCCGTAGAGCGTATTCAAGGTACCACCACTCATGGTAGACCAGTTCGTCCCATTAAAGCGGAGGATCATGCCACCAGCTCCTACGGCAAAGACATTCGTACTTGAGCTTCCCCAGACGCCGTTGAGCGTATTCAATGTTCCACCGCTCATGGTAGACCAGCTCGTCCCGTTGAAGTGGAGGATCTTACCGCCAGCTCCTACGGCAAAGACATTCGTACTCGAGCTTCCCCAGACGCCATTGAGCTGATTTGTAGTATTGCTGGTCATGATAGACCAGTTCGTACCGTTGTAGCGGATGACGGTACCAGATGCACCAACTGCAAATACATCCATGCCTGAACTTCCCCAGATGTCATAAAGGGTATTCCCCTGAGGAAAGGGAGTCTGAGGCGTCCATTCTTCGCATGAAAATGCAGTTGTTGGAGAAAGAAAAAAGATGAGTACCAAGATCTGGATTTTATGTTTCATAAAGCTGACCCTATTTGTAGGTAATATATATGACTGAATATATTTATAGCAATTTTATTCAAGGCTGCAAGTAAATTATTCAGCAGGAATGGTTTTACCACCCTGTAAATACTTTATGGTATAATTCAAACTCTTGTTTTTCTCTACATTGGCAATGATAGAAGAGGAAGGAATGCTTGACAATAGCCCCCGCTCTACTGGTTTCTAAAACGGCTGTGTATCAACGTTCCCCACATAATGATATTTCCAGCCGTGAGCACCAGGAAGGCTGAATCGACCGGAAACCTGAAGCGGTTGTTTTCCCCGAATTCAATGATTGACGAGACAAGCAGGGTATAGGCGTGAATGATAAGACAGAACAGGCATACCGTTATCACCGCAGGGGGAATGCGGTCATCTTTCCGGAATAGGTGGATTACCGTACTCAGATAGACGATGAGAAAAAGAGCGGTTATTACCATGGCCCGGTCCCATAACCTCACAGAGTTCCTGTCTTTAACCCCCATGAATCCGAAGTATAAAAACCGGTAGACTCCCTCCAGCCTTTTTACTATTTCCATATTGTCTTTAAAAAGGGCATGAACCGAATCAGATGAATGCCAGAGCGTGAGGCAGTAGGATCCTCCGGTGTAAAAGGCAAAGAGGGAAGGGTCGTATGCAATCAGGCGGAGCGCGTCTTTCCAGAGCTGCTTGGAGAGAGATACATAGCCGATGTGGTTGAAGTTCGGATAGCCGGTGCTCCTCGTTGTGGCGCAGTCTGCAGGGTGATGGCAGGGCATACCCTTCAGCTCAGCATCATCAAAGTAGAACTGTATCGGCTGAAAAGCCTTCAGGTCAGCCTTCACAGCCAGTGAGCTTATCATGCCCCTGGAATGAAATTCTTCCAGTTCTTCCGGGCTGAACCCGTTGGCCTTTGTCCAGAGGCTCATACCGTCCCATGAAGAAGTCCCAGAGATCCCGAAGAAAAAGACATTTTTCAGACAGAGAGCGAAAACCGGGATGAGGATGAGCAGGGAGGAAAGGGCAAAAGTCCTGGTGACTCGTTGTTCTTTCAAAGTGCGCCGTATCTGCCAAGTCAGAATCACTGCCATCCCGAGTAAAAAGGCCGGGTGGAACAGAGACCGAATCATTACAAGACATAAAAGCGCCATCCAGAACAGAAAGAGATCAGAGAATTTCCTGCCCCTGCCCCAGCGAAGGAGAAAGAATATGGCGAGGAGGATAAAGAAGGCCTCGACAAAGGTGTAGTATAAAAGGTTTTCGTAGAGGATCAGCGTTGGATTGAGCATAAAGGCTATGGTTATCAGAAGCGCCAAGAGACGTTTTATGCCAAGGAAGACAAGAATGCCGTAGAAGATGAGTGGAATCAACACCCCGGCAGTCTTGAAGAGTATGTCATATGATACTGCCGGTAAGGGAGATACCTTGAGGACAATACCAAGGAAGAGGTTAAAAAACGGCGGCTGCGAGTGCAGATAGAGAAGGCTTCGCATAAGATCGTTCTTCAGCAGTAAAGGGTCCAAATACTGGTAGGCGAATGAGAGCGGCGTGGCTATAAAAGAGCCGCCTTTCAGGATAAATACCAGACGGAAGGCGGTGGCAATAAGAAGGATAATAAGTGCGGGACCGCTTTCCTGAAACCTTGAGAAAAGCTTTCCTGTTGATGTGTCTGACCCCATAGGTTCATACTTTATCATAAAATGAGGGTCGTGAGGGAGGGTATAAGAATTTTAAGGGAGGAGATGTGAAGGGGGAAAATTACAACGGGATTTTATGACAGATGTTCGTATGGTAATTAAAAGGGTCTTCCGCATCTAACCGTATGTGATCTTTAAAACCGCTCTTCCGTGCCTGATAGTAATCAGTTGCTTTCGCTCTCTTCACGATCTCTTCAAAATTTTCTTCAAAGATATTCCCGAATTTTCTCACCTGGTGAAATTCACAGGGTCTTACATCACCATTCACCCCTATGCTGAACCGGTCTTTGCAATAAAGGTCAATGCCGTTCTCAAGGTCCTTCTCGGTAACTTTGCAGAGCTCAGTTATGATTCCTCTGGATTTCTGCAATGCTTTAATCTTTTCGTATACCCGCTCTTTTTCTTCCCTGGTCAGCAGAATCTCCGGGCTTGTCGCCCTACCCACGGGGACTAAGGGATTGAAGTGAACGATAGCGTTATATTTCGCTCCTATCTCAATGATGTCGTCAATCTGGTCGAGCATCCCTTTCCACAGGGTCGTGATTATTTCCACCGGTCTATCCTGAGTCATCTCTAAGGCATCGATCACCTTCCTGAAAGAGCCCTGGCAGCCTCGATACCAGTCATGGACGGAACCGATACCGTCGAGGCCGAAAACAAGGATTGCATACCTGCTTAAGGTATCCAGCTTTTTTCTGCTGAGGGCGTGGCCATTTGTCGTTATCCAGAAATACTCCTCGGCATCTCTTACGATCTCTATCAGGTCCTCATGCAGAAGGGGCTCCCCGCCGGAAAATATGATGTGATAGTTAGGGGGGAGCTGTCCTATGATTTCTTTTATTTTTTCTTTCGGGAGCTGCTGCGGTTTTGGAAAATTCCCGTAGCAGTGCCTGCAATAACAATCACACCTGCCGGTTATCTCAATTTCTAAGAATTTGACATGCATACCGGTTATCTCTTAATTCATCTAACATTCCTGTCCGGAAGCAGGTACAACACCCCTACTTTGGAGATCCGGAGGATTGATTCTGGTTCTTCAACTGTTCTTCTGCTTTATTGAGAAAATCAAGGAGGTTCTTCGCCATCCCTTCATTGAGTTTCTTGAGGGCTTCGTACTCCTCCCGGGCGAGGTCTTTCTTGTTCATGAGGACGTGGGCAATCCCGAGCCCCAGGTGGGCCTCGGCATAGTCCGGTTTGCTTTTCAATGCCTGCCTGTATGCATCCGCTGCCTCCTGATACCGGCCGACGGCTGCACACGCATATCCGAGGCCATAGTACACATTGGCGGCTGCATCCGGTTTAATCCGTACTGCCTCTCTGTAGGCATCGGCAGCCTCTGACCAGAGATTCAGCATGCCGCAAGCAATTGCAAGATTGTTCTGTGCATCGAAGGAGTCAGGTTTAATTTTCACCGCCTCTCTCGAGGCATCCGCTGCCTCCTGATACCTGCCGAGCATCGTACAGAGGCTCCCGAGAGTGTCGTAAGCCTCAAATGAATCGGGCTTGATCTTGATGGCCCTCTGAAGCGCATTGACTGCTTCTGCATGCCGTTTGAGGCTTGAATAAAACTTAGCGCGGGTAAATTCGAGGTTATACCGGGCATCCTGATAATCCGGTCTGAGCTTGAGTGCCTGGTTGTATGCATCCATAGCTTCTTCATACCGGTTTAACTTGAGGTAGGCAACACCGAGATTGTTATGGGCTTCTGCCAGATCCGGTTTGAGCTTGAGCGCCTGTTTGCATGCATCTGCTGCTTCTCCATACCTGCCGAGGAGGCCGCAGGCGACACCGAGATTATAGTAAGCCTCAACGTAATCCGGCTTGAGCTTGACCGCCTGCCTGAATGCATCCACTGCATCCTGATACCTGCTCAGATTGGTGTAAGCACCCCCGAGGCCGTAATATGCTTCTGCGCAGTCAGGTTTTAGCTTAAGAACCTGCGAGAAGGTTTCTATCGCCTCCTGATGCAGACCGAGGTCCTCCAAGGCAACGCCGAGATTATAAAGGGCCTCCAGGTAATGCGGTTTAATCCGTATGGCCTGTTTAAATGCATCTATTGCGTCTGAGTATTTCTGAAGTGCGCTGTAGGACAGCCCGAGATAGTAGAAGGCCTCTGCCAGGTCCGGCCTTATCCTGAGCGCCTGCGTATATGCATCTATTGCCTCCTGGTGCAACCCGGCCGTTCCACAGTAGAAACCAAGGTTCATCCAGTACTCCGGTATCTTCCGGTAGTCCTCGATCCCGGCGTTCTCCAGCGGCGTAACCTTTTTGCCTGTAACACTCTCTCCCAGGAGGCTCGCTGGCACAGCAAAATAGAGGTTCTTTGCCCCCTGGATAAGGAATGTAACCACACCGATGAGCTCACCGTCCTTATTGAAGACAGGGCCTCCCGTACTCCCTTCTGAGGCAGGAGTTGCAATTTGTAGTATTTTTCTTGCAGGGTTCATCTGCAGTATCCCGCTTACGAGCCCTATAGCCAGGAGCTTTCCAAGGTCCTGAGTACTGCTCATTACGTAGACCTTTTCTCCCACCGTCACCCTGTCAGGATCTCCCAGCTTCACAGGCTGGAGGCTCTCCCCTGCAACCTTCAGGACCACCACATCGTTTTCCCTGTCTGCAGAGAGAATACCCTCGACCTTTAAGACCGTATCGCCCACGGTCACGGTTATCCCCTTTGCGTCACTGATGAGGTGGTAGTTCGTAACGATCAATCCGTCCTTTCTTATGATGAAGCTGCATCCCTGGCGGAGGGGATTGTTAGAAGCATCAAGTGCGGTAACGATTCCAACTGACCGGTTATTTTCGCTGAAAATCCTGTCAGGACTGGCAAAGGCAGATGAACCAATGAGCAGGATGAGGAGGAGAAAAAAGAGGTGCATTCTTTTAAGAGATCGTATAACCATGGTCAGCTTCTTCAGCATCACGGTTTCTGGTTGAGGGCAGAAAAGAGTGCGCTTACCTTATGGAGTGTTTCCTCATATTCCTTGTCCGGGTCGGAGTCGGCAACGATACCGCCTCCTGCCTGGAAATAGATCTTTCTATCTGTAATCAACATGGTGCGGATAACGATATTCAGGTCGGTCTCGCCATTGAAGCCGATATAGCCGAGCGAGCCGGTGTAAATCTTCCTCCGGGTTGGCTCGAGTTCTTCAATAATCTCCATGGATCTAATTTTCGGGGCGCCGGTAATGGAACCGCCGGGGAAACATGCCCTGAGGCAGTCGATGTGGTCGCATTCCTCCC
>Ga0315289_10003535_pt1 | contig 23614 bp, 20 predicted proteins | sample YL17G11_40_MG_FD_203452 | JGI IMG/M metagenome (GOLD analysis project Ga0315289, IMG submission 203452) | Sediment microbial communities from Yellowstone Lake, YNP, Wyoming, USA - YL17G11_40 | ecosystem: Environmental > Aquatic > Freshwater > Lake > Sediment | place: USA: Wyoming | collected...
TATGTTTATCTGTCAGAAAGTCTCACGAAGACTGGGTAATTAAGAAGTGAAGCTACAAGCGATCATGACCGCAAAATCGATCTATCGTGGATGGTACTACTTCAGGCAGGGATATTCGACCTACCTTACATTCCTTCTAGGATATGTGTCGACGCTCGTAACAGTCTACTATCTTGCAATCAGGAACGCACCGCCCTTGCTTGACCTCTTTCCACATTTTGCACCGTTCGGAATACTTGCAACGGTTGTGGGTGTACCATTGGCGGTGATCGTCGGATGGGTGCACTTGAAGCGAAGTATGCTGTTCAGCAGCGAAGCGGATATCGCCAACGAGGCAAGCCCCTACAACTACAAGCTTCCTCCAGGTTACATGAAAGAAGCTTGGGTGCCAGTAATGTTAGCACAGCTCAGGTTGCTCCGCAAGCTCTCCGAAGCGAATGGGCTATTGACGGATTCGGAGAAGATCGAGGTGGATGAGTTAGACAAGAAGATGGTTACCCTCGTGAAAGGAGGGTATGTAGGCTCCCCCAAGAGAGACCTGAACGCTCTACGCTAGACATCAAACCTAACAACTCATTCGAGAAAGGTATTTGAATAGATGGCTGTAGAATGCTAGCGAACGCGCTGGTGTTGGAGGTGAATTCTGACGAAAGTGTGCTCACGGTGCATATATGACGAGCGTACCCCTGGCATTACCTTCGATGAGAATGGCGTCTGCAACTACTGTCACCTCCACGATGAGATGGATCGAGAATATCCGACTGGTGAAGCTGGCTGGAAAAAGCTAGAAGATATGGCTGCAAAGATCAAGAAATCTGGTCAAGGAAAGAAATATGATTGTATAATTGGCGTAAGCGGAGGGTGCGATTCGTCATTCCTGTTGCACATCGCCAAGACGAAACTCGGACTCAGACCACTAGCCGCCCACTTCGACAACACTTGGAACAGCAACACTGCCGTCGAGAACCTCCACATCATGCTGAAGAAGCTGGACATCGACCTCTGGACCTACGTCACGGACAACGATGAATGGAACGACATAGCCAGGTCGATGCTCAGGGCCTCAGTGCCCGAGATAGACTCCCTCACAGACATCGGACTTGTCACTACGCTGTACATGGCAGCCGAGAAGTTCAACGTAAAATACACGATGATCGGGCACTCGTTCAGGACAGAGGGCATCACGCCGCTCAACTGGTTCTACTTCGATGGGAAGTACATAGACAGCATACAGAAACAGTTCGGGACTAGAAAGATTGCAAGTTTTCCGAACCTCTGGTTGTCGAAATGGATGAAGTGGATGCTAATAGACATCAAGCGGCTGCGCCCCCTTTACTACGTCAACTACCAGAAAGAGGAAACCAAGCGCTTCCTCAACAAGGAATATGGCTGGCATTGGTATGGCGGACACCACCATGAGAACAGGTACTGCGCCTACAATCACTACCTCCTGAACACGAAGTTCGGCTTCGACGCCAGGTATGTCGAATTCTCAGCACTCATCCGGTCCGGGCAAATGACACGGGAGCAAGGGTTGGAAGAGATCAAGAAACCCCAAGCGTACCCTGCGGAGCTTGTCCCCGAGGTGAAGAAACGCCTGAATCTTTCAGATGAGGAGTACGACGCCATCATGAAGCTGCCATGCAAATCTTTCAGAGATCATAAGACATATCTTCCGATCTTCAAGCGTCTGAGACCGTTCTTCTGGTTAATGTACAAAACGCAGAGAGTTCCCAAGAGCTTCTATGAGAAATACTGCAAGTGAAGGGAGACGATAGATCGAAATGATGGTCATCGTTGATGTTGGAATTGGAAATCTTGGATCGATCCTCAACATGTTGAGGAAAATCGAAGTCGAAGCATGCATATCCTCAAAGGTTTCTGAAATCGAGAAAGCCGACAAGCTGATTCTTCCAGGCGTTGGTTCATTCGATGGTGGAATGAGGCGCCTCGGTGATTCCGGTCTGATGGAAATCCTTCGTCGGAAAGTGATTGATGAGAAGACTCCAATACTTGGGTTATGTCTCGGGATGCAAATGCTTGGCAACCGCAGTGAAGAGGGGAGACTATCAGGCCTACGCTGGGTAAATGCAGATATTGTCAGATTTCACTTCGAAAATTCCGGGAATTCTCTGCGAGTCCCACATATGGGATGGAATACGGTGAGAATTGTGGGTGACAGTTCTCTGTTCCGCGGTATGGGAGATGAACCACGCTTCTATTTCGCGCACTCCTACCATATGGTTTGCATTGATCCCATAGACGTATTGACAGTCACTCGTTACGGATATGATTTCGTATCGTCCATAAAGAGCGGGAACATCTATGGGACACAGTTTCATCCAGAGAAGAGTCACAGGTTCGGCATGACACTTCTCAAGAACTTCGCAGAGATTGGTTAGCATGCTAAGAGTTCGGGTCATGCCGTGTCTGCTTTTGCAGCATTCCAAGCTGGTGAAGACTGTGAAGTTCAAGAATCCCGCATACATTGGAGACCCAATTAACGCGGTGAGAATCTACAACGAAAAAGAAGTTGACGAGCTAATATTCCTCGATATCATGGCAACCCGAGAGAAAAGTCTCCCACAGCTGAAAACAATATTCCAGATCGCCACCGAGTGTTTCATGCCGTTAACGTATGGAGGCGGAGTCAGATCACTAGATGACGTATCCAAGATATTGGAGATTGGCGTCGAAAAAGTCGCGATCAACAGTTACGCCGCGGAAGATCAGATCTTCATAAAGAAAGCAGCAGACCAGTTTGGAAGTCAAGCTATTGTGGTGTCTATAGACGCGAAGAAGAAGTCGGGGGAACTATACGAACTGGTCACGCATGGCGGGACGAGAACCACTGGCATTGATCCAGTCGCCCATGCGAGGAAGATGGAGGAGTTGGGAGCGGGCGAGGTGCTGTTGACTTCGGTTGATCGAGATGGGACGATGGATGGATACGATCTAGACTTGATCGGGAGGGTATCAGATGCGGTTAACGTTCCGATTATTGCATGTGGTGGAGCAGGAAACGTCGAAGACATGGCCAAAGCCGTTAAGGCTGGGGCATCAGCAGTAGCGGCTGGGAGCCTCGTTGTATATCAGGGAAAGAGCAGAGGAGTGTTGATCAACTTTCCCACGCAAGAAGAACTGAAAGCAGTGATTTCAGCGGGGCAATACTCATGAGGACGAGCGCGCGCGTTAGTCTCGGGATGAGTTAGATGGGTCTACTGAGAAAGAGGTTGCTGAACGGAGATAGGAAGGTCGGTGTCTGGGGCACAGGATACATAGGCTTCTCTACAATGGCGAACTTCGCAGCCAACGGAGTCGCGTGTCTGGGTACCGATGTGATCCAGTCCGTCGTTGATACGATCAGCCAGGGAAGAGCCCCAATCCCGAACCTAGAATACTGGCTAGGCTTTCCTGTCGAGCCCCTAGTGGAATCTGGAATGATGCGAGCAACAACCAACTGGAAAGAACTCATCAATGAGGAGATAGCGGTTCACATGATAGCCGTACCAACGGAGAAAGATGACAAGCCATGGGACGACGCATTAATCGATGTGACGAAGAAGATATCAACAATCGCTGACCATAAGGTGAAAGAAGCGCCACTAGTCATAATTGAATCAACCCTAACGCCAAACAGAACAAATGAAGTAGTCATACCTCTCCTTAGGGAAAAGGGGCTGAAGATTGGCGAGGACATTCATATCGGTGTGGCACCTCGAAGAGATTGGTTCATCAGCCCGGAGAAGAACCTCAAGAACCTTCCGCGCATCGTAGGCGGAACAACTCCAGAAACAACAGAGATGATGATGGACGTCCTTGGAATAGTTTGTGACAGACTGGTCCCAGCACCAGACCATAGACATGCAGAGATCGTCAAGAGCATTGAAAACGCGTACAGACATGTCGAGATAACTCTGGCCAACCAACTCTCGCTGGCTTTTCCCGACATAGACATGGTCGAGGTCCTGAAACTAGTCGGAACCAAATGGAACATAGGCACATTCCACCCAAGCTTCGGAACCGGCGGATATTGTATTCCATTATCTTCCAAGTATCTCCTGTCCGGAGCGAAACATTCTGACGCGTTGACAATTCTGAGGGCCACGATCAAGACAGACGAGCAAATGCCTAGGCTAGTTGCTGAACACTTGGCCAAGAGAGGCGCCAAACAAGTCGGAATACTTGGTCTAGCCTACAAGAGTGACCTGAAGGTCCACACGTTGAGCCCCACACTCAAGATTGTACCGCACCTGAGAGAGAAGGGCGCTAATGTGAAAGTTCACGATCCATACTATTCGGCGCAAGAGATAGAGCAGATCGTTGGCACAGAGACCTTCGCGTTCCCTGAAGGCTTGAGAGAATTCGACGCAGTAGTCATAGTGGCTGCTCACCGGGCCTATAGAACACTCCCGGATTCGATGATTCTCAAGAACCTTGGCAAGTGCAAACTCATTGTGGATAATGTTGAGGAGGCTTGGAGCCGGGTAGATTTCTCAGCGTTGGGGATAGAGTATCACGTTGCTGGAGATAAAGGCTGGTTGGGCAGCTGAGAAGCGATGCGGGGAGACTCCGGAAGAATGATCGACCTGGCTAGAAAACTGTCTCAGATGGACTGGAAGAAAGTCGAGGAGGACGCAATTCAGTTCATTGCAGCGACTGTCTCTGAGGCGAAAGCAGAAGGGGTCGTTCTGGGATTAAGCGGTGGCATAGACAGCTCGATTGTGGTGACTCTCTGTGTCAAAGCACTAGGAAAGGAGAATGTGCTCGGGCTGTATATGCCCGTCGCGTTCACTCCAGCCAATGATCAAGACGATGCAAAAGCCATCGCAGAGGATCTGGGCATAAGAACCCACTTGATACCAATAGGCCAAATCGTAGACAAGTTCTTAGAGATCGTGCCAATGAAGGAGAAAAATCGAGTCGCTGTTGGCAATCTATTTGCTAGAATGCGAATGGTCGCCAACTACTGCGTCGCCAACTCCATGAACTATCTCGTTTCCGGAACGGGAGATCGATCTGAAATCCTGATAGGCTACTTCACCAAGTATGGAGACGGCGGAGCCGACTTTCTGCCAATTGGACATCTTTACAAGACTCAGGTGCGAGAACTTGCAAAGCATCTCGGCCTGCCTTCAAGAATCGCTAACAAGCCGGCCTCGCCTCAACTGTGGAAGGGACAAAGAGCAACTGACGAAATCCCCATAGACTATCCAATCTTGGACCAGGTTCTGCATGGTCTGTTTGACATCAAAATGAGCGCTGGTGACGTAGCGAAAGAGCTCAACATCCCACTGAAAGTGGTAGAGACCGTGCAGCGATTCCACGAGCGCTCCCGCCATAAAAGGACCATTCCACCTGTGCCTTCTATCCCCCAAGAACTTCTGCGACGATCTTAGGGTCAAACGAGGGCTGGGATTGATCAAAGTTCTGTTCCTAGCAGCCCCGTTCAAGAGCCGATTCATAGAGCACATGACAGAATTCTTCTCAAGCGAAATATGCTGGAAAATGGTGATTTCAGATTATCCTCCGAGCAGACATCGCACAAAGAGTCTGAACGAGAATATTGTAGATAGGGTTCTGGGAACGAGGAAGCTCGCCCAAGCAGCAAAGGAATTCAAACCTGACGTGATCTATACAGACAACCTTTCCTATAGTGGCCAGGTGGAGATCATCTCATGTTTTACATGGATCGGAGTCCCACACATTCTTCATCTTCGAGGGGACTGGTGGACCGAATATCTTGCGTGGTATCACCTTGCCTCATGGCATAAGAAGCTACGTGGCGTACCATTCTACTTCTACTACTGGTTCGCCATGAACTCCCCGACTCTTGTCACACCCATATGCCGATGGCTTGAGGCGAGAGTGAAGTGCCACCTTCCATGGAAACAGACCGAAGTAGTCTACCAAGGCGTGGATCCAGAACTCTTCTATGAAGAACGCGGACTGGAATTGGAGCATCCGGCAGTCGCTATCATACAGAACCATACAGTGTATCCAAAAACATTAGGTCTATTGGCATTCAGGAGGGTCATTCAAAAGGTTCCAGATGTTCACTTCTACATAACCACCGGAGAGAGGCGGAACCAGCCATATCTCCCCCTAGTCGAAGAGAAACTCGGAGGCCTGAAAAACGTTCACTTTCTGGAGAATGTGTCATGGCCCGAGGGAGTCAGGAAACTTCTCTCAGCCTGCGACATCTACATATTGGCCTCAGGACTAGACTGTTGCCCAACAACAGTGCTGGAGGCCTCCTTGATGGAGAAGCCCGTACTAGCCAGCAGGATAGGAGGCGTACCTGAGATAGTAGCAGAGGGAGAGACTGGGTGGACCATAGGCAATGAAGATCTGGAAAGCTGGGTCAAGAAAATTGGGCTTCTCGCCAATGACAGAAGTCTATCCACATCAATGGGGAAGAAGGGACGACTATGGGTCTCAGAGAGATTCACTTGGGAGAAGATAAGTCACCGAGTAGAGGAGATTCTAACAGATGTTGCACTGGCCAGGCAAGGTACTTCGAGCAAACCAGTATCCCCCGAAAGAGACTCTTGATGTTGCGCTGTTTCACAAGGATCTATTGGAGATACTTGTATGTCCTTCCTCTGGTTCCAAGCCAGAACTTGAGATCTTCGCGCGCGGCTCTCTCATAGTTGCGCGCCCGAGGCGCATCTTCCGGACGATCAATATCGTAGAATATCGTGTCAATCTTCGCTCTCTTGTCTTCATGATTTGTTACATAGTCACATAGTTTTCTCGGCGGAAAGTACTTCCGAATCTCTTCAATGACGATCTAGTTCTCCAAGGCCTCAGCTAGGCCCATATTTGCTCTGATCCATAGCAGACCGGGATTGACCTTCCGCAAGGGTTTGTCTACGTTGAGGGGGAGGTGATGAGCTAGGTTCAGTAGCGCTCCGTCTTTGAGCCAACCATGTGAATCGATTTCCCTATCTCTAGGAAAGGATCTGACTTCAGATGATACTGTTGCGGAGAGAGACAGAACATCCAATTCACCAGAGGAATTCAGGATATCACGGGGGTCTGTCAGCTCCGTCAGTCTTGCGCGCGTTATCTTTCAAGCAGAGCATAGCCATTTTCCTCCATCGCAAGTTGGAAACCATTAAGATCGAGACCGGAGACAGGTATAATGGTCGTGTCCACAATGACGAAACTAATGTCGAATTCCTCGATCAACGTTTTCAAAGGAACCGTGAGAACTGGGAAAAATGCACCGAGTTTGTCATAGTTTCGTGCGTTCATCGTGTAGAATACTTTTTTTCCAGAAAAGTAGGGTACAGCGAAGGTGTGGGATGAAGGCAAACAGATTACCCCGTCCTTGGTTGATTTCTTGAGATACTCAAAGATGTTTGCAAGAAGAGATGGGTTGTCGCTTCTGTTATGAATGCGGACTCTGGACAACGATCTGATGTTCTGAATCGCTGATGACAGGAACACTATTGATATGGTTAGAATCTTCCAATATGAAAGAGGGTCAGTGGCGAATATCGAGCATAGGTACGCTGTCGGAAAAGCATTGTACTCGAGGAATTGGCTCCTTCCTACATAGTGCCCTAGGAAACGGAAATGTGTCGCCGCATAGTAGAATCCAAGCGTTAGAACAGACCACTCTAGAAATCCTCTCTCTAGATTTCCAGCGAACCATATGGATGGAATCATCAGCAGCGGGATTAGGGCGAATGGATTGAATGGATTGATTTTCAGAGTCCAATATAGAGGATTTATCCATTTGGTTCTATGCCATAAGGCTCTTGCATGTGAAGTTGCAGCATTCGCCATTTCCTTCGGTGGGTGAGCAGGTGCTTTGCCGACCGTGGACTTACTCAGGTAGTCTGAACCATAGTCCTTGTAATGCTTGAGCCAGAACCTGACGATGCCGATGTGCCCGAGCAAGATTTTCATGTAAAACCCTCCTGATAGCAGAAGTGCTCCGGCAATCATTGCCCCTAAGGCTAAGAGGGGAACATAAGATTTCTGTGTGATTGCGAAGGATAACATTAGAAGATAAAGCACTTGGGTTGCGAATTTGTGAGAAAGGAGAACGAGGATTCCGAATATGATCGCCGATGCAAGGAATATCGAATTTCCCCAGACACGATACAACATGAAGGTTACCAGTGTGAGGTTGAATATTACCAGACCAAACGTCCTTACGTTAAGATCGAGGCTCTCCTCTAGGACTACAGGTGTGAAAGAGTAGATTGTCGTCGCAGCTAGTGCTAGTGCAGCGTTATCTGCCAGAACATAAGTCACGCCGAATACGAGGCAGGCATTTAGGCTATCTAGTATTGGGTTGATGATCCAGTTGTATCTCCTTAACCAACGCGAAGGTATAAGCGACAGGAAATAGAAGAGTAGGGGTGGATAATCGTTCTCGCCCTTGATTAGGAAATACTTGCTGGCCCCATAGTAGCCATTGCCCTTCTTCAATTCGTCAACGATGAGCAGGATCGACCAGGTATCGTGCCCTATGAATGGTCTGCCTATCCTAGGGACTACTCTCAAAACGAAGCAGATGATCATGGATGCGGCAATACCGGCGAAGAAGGTGAAGTCCAAAGCCATGCCTAGATCGTAGTGGAGTTTAGGGTACTTAAACGCAGCTGCACGCAGAATTTCCTAGATGGGCATTGCTCGCACTACAGTCACCCACGGTTTTATGTACTGGAACTTCCCAAAACCTTCTGGAATGAGGCTTCAGCCGCGGTGTGTTTCATGTTCAAGATGATAATCCTGCTGACAAAGAAGGAGACGATGAGCGATGACGAATTCGCGAGATACTGGTTAGATGTGCACGCCCCCTTGGCGAAGAAGATGCCTGGACTTCGGAAGTATATGGTCAATCTTGTTCAAAGGCCACCCAACAGGGAACCGGACTACCACGGCGTCGTCGAATTGTGGTTCGATGATCGGGAAAACATGAAGAAAGCTTTCGTTTCACCCGAAGGGAAGCTCACGCAGAAAGATTCAGAGAGCTTTACGAGCAGAATGATGACCTTGTACACTGAGGAGCACACGATCACATAAGGCGTGAGTGTCGCGCACGTTTTTTTCTATAGCGCTGGTTGCGACTGTTTGCTTCACGTGGCCAATACTTGGATCGCTCTGGCATGGTTCTATGAATGATGAGACAACTGGCCCTATCTGGCTTCAATGTACAAAGAATTCTTTATCATGCGTGAGCACAAGCATCTTATAGCTTCTGACGGTTAGAGAATGCGAGGGCGTCATCAACATCCTTGGAGTGAGACGTATGAGCTTGAGCAAGAAGGTGGGCTTAGTCACCGGAAGTTCCAGGGGAATAGGGAAGGCAATAGCCGGTGGATTGGCAAGAGAAGGTGCAAAAATAGTAATCAATTACTGTTCCGACGACCGGGCAGCACAGACCACCGCCGATGAGATTGCCAGCCAATATGGCACTGAGGTGGAAGTTGTCAAGGCAGATGTTTCGAAGGAAGAAGATGTGGTTCGGATGATCCAAAACACTGAGCAAAGGTTTGGCAGTCTGGACATTTTGGTCAACAACGCAGGCGTACATAGCGACAAAGTCACGTGGAAGATGGACATCCTTGCCTGGGAGTCAGTAATCGCGACGAATCTCTCAGGGGTCTTCCTTTGCATGAAGCACGCCATACCACTGATGAGGCTGAAAAGCTGGGGTCGAATAGTAAACATATCATCAGTGGCGGGCCAGGTCGGGCTATTCGGAGCAAACAACTACTGCGCTTCAAAGTCAGGAATTTTCGGTTTGACAAAGGCGGTCGCTAGGGAAGTCGCGGACAAGAACATCACCGTGAACTGCATCGCGTTCGGATATTTCGACGCTGGCATGAACATGAGATTGAGCGAAGACGTAAGGGAGAGGGCTCTCCAGACGATACCAATGAGGCGGTTCGGCAGGCTGGAGGAGGCCGTAGGTCCGGTCGTGTTTCTGTGCACCGATGAGGCTTCGTACATCAGCGGCCAGGTAATCCATGTCAACGGTGGGTGCTACATGTAGGTGACCCTATGGGGCAAGCAATACACTACAAGACAGGCAACATCGAAAAGCCCCCGGCGGTAGGCATCAATTCTGAAATCAGAACGACGGCACTGACCATCAAAGCCAAATGTGTCATAGGCGACAATGTACACATCTGCGCTGACGACTTGTTCATAGACGAGGATGTCAACATAGACCGAGATGTAGTGATAAAAGGGAAACATGTGCATCTTGGGAGAAACGTCACGATTTCTCCTCGTGCAAATATGTTGTCACATGACATTGAAGTCCGCGAGAATACCGAGATACGAGAGAACGTTAGAATTACGGCGCTTGAAAAATTCGCCATAGGGCGTGACGGTGTAATAGCAGGAAACGCATCTCTCAGTGCGCGAAGTATTGAGATAGGCGACTGCTTCTATTCAGATGAGAATCCAATTCCCATCATAATCGGGGGGGGCGGCTGGCGCCGCCCAACGGCCAGAATAAGAATCGGGTCCGGATGCGTCATCCACGACAGTTTCATCAACGTGTACATGCCCGTGGAAATAGGGGATAACGTGGGATTTAGCTCAGGGTCGGCCATAATAACTCACGGTTTCTGGAATTCTGTAATTGCAGGGTACAGTAGCAAGTTTGGCCCAGTGAAGATCGGAAGGAACGTGATCATTGGGTACAGGTCACTAATACTTCCAGGCGTCACAGTGGGTGACTACTGCAGCATAGGTGCGGGTGCCGTGGTCACGAAGAGTTTCCCGGCGTATTGCGTGGTTGCGGGTGTCCCTGCGAGGATCATAGAGACAAGACCCAAGTACCCGAGGCGCCTCCAGTCTCGTGATCGGACACGCATCATGGAGGAAGTGCTGGAGGAGTATGCGGAACTGCTCCGGGACAAACTGGGGCGTGTTACTTTCAACCGGGAAAAGGATGGCGTGTCCAATATTGAGGGTGAATATCTTTCGAAGAGATTCCAAATAGTTTTTTCTCCATCACTGCGTCCAAAACCGCACGATCAGAAGATTAGAACAATTTTCCTGGGGTTCGACGGTGGCCCGGTGCCCGATGGCGATTATGGCATAAACCTGATGGATTGCACGTGGAGTGGCACTGATGATGAGGTGAGCGATGATTTGAGGGATTTCCTGAGACACTACGGTATACGGGTTTTGTCCAGGCGCTTTCGTTCAATACCACCAAGGCTGGAGAGACAACTTGCTGACAGCTAGCGTTTGCCGAAAGGTGGACGCGCAGACACCATTCGGGACCGAAGAATGGTAAAGACATGAGGAACTAGGCAGGCACCGAAGATCCGGGATACGGAGTCGCCGAAGCTAAAGCGTTTCCGAAAGGAGTCTCACACATTTTCTATGGTAAGCTGCTAAACAATCCGGCATGCTTTCACATCACGTTTACAGTTGAGATGGTTGTCGTTGTCAAGACCAGACTTCTGGAGCGAAAGGTAGCTTATGGTTAAACCATCGTCGAGAAGATCTGTAGCAGTAGCGCGTGTTATCTATTTCAGAAGCTTGTCGGCCTGCTTAGGATCTGGACGGTGTCTCTCCCAGATTGGTCCACGTTTCTCCAAAAAGGTCCTTATGTGATATGTGGCGTTTGGAAGCACGACGTTGATCAGGTAATCGGATCGGTCACGAATCGACCCATCGAGCCAGAGCTCAGGATGAGTGTTTAGCAAGACCCGGCTCGGTGGATCTGGGCCAAAACACCGCAACAAAGTCTTGTCACGCCAGATACGACAACTATCACTAACGAAGACGAGACCTTTCTGCAAACGTGGATCTTGTGGATGCACATAGCCATTTAGATTCAGAAAAGGATCAGGGAACTTGAAGGGTTCGTGCGTGCCAATCGTGCGAACAGGTTGTCCAATTGCATTACTAAGAATATCTATTTCCATCTTAAGATGAGAGATGGATCTCTCAGCATCTCTTGCATATGTCTCAAGATCATAGTGCAGACCAATCTCGTGTCCCATATCGACGAGACTTCTTAGCATAAGCTTATTTTCGGGACACAACGGATTGTAGTGACCGCTAAGCAGAACATAGTAAGTCGCTTGGCATCCCAGGTCCCTTTCCACCTCAGCTATCGCGTCCACCCCATGCAGATGAAAATCTATGTCATGCCTCAGGAAAAGCACTCTGCCAGAAGAAGGATCAGGCATACTGCTTATTTTTCGAATATCATAGCCGGACCGTTTAAATGCTTCGAGCAGCGACCGATATTCGCTAACAGTAAAGTTCGGCATATCCATCAAGCTATGTAGACACCGCGACACCCTATTCGCCGATCGCTAAAAGTATTTTCCACCCAAGAGACGAAAGGTCTCTGTGCGTCGTGTGAGATGCCTATTAGGGCTAGCGCACGCTGAACTGTGGCTTCATAACATGCCACATTGTTTGCATTCTGTCGGTATATCATTTGACAGCAACGCCTTTCTAAAAGACTGGAATTCGCTGTTATTCCATATTGAGCCGTAGCTTTCCCTGGTCAGGTCACCGAACTCTTTGTGGTGAATGCCGCAACAGGGGCGCACTTTCCCGTTCTCCTTGACTATCAGATATATCCATGGTTGCTCACAGTATTCTCTAACCTTAGGTTGATCTAGTCTAGGCAAGCTTATTGGTATGTTTAGTTTCTCAGAGAGTGCCCTGGCGCTTGTGAACAATCTGCGTATCTCCCTTTTTTCATCTTCATCTGCAAGTCTCAGAGACTCATATCTTCTTGATATGCCTACATCAAAAGAATACGCTATATCGCAGAAGATCACTTGATCTGCGCCCACCTCTGATCCTAACCTCACCATATCCTCTATTCCACGATAGTTCTTCTTCATCAGTATGGAGTTGATGTTCACTTTGAGTCTTGACTGCCGCTTGTCTCTCTGATCGACTAGGTTCTTGACACCTGCTTTTACGTCCTCCAGTTTTGCTCCAACCCTAATCGATTCGTAAGTCTCTGGATCGGCGCTATCGATGGAAACATGAACAACATCCAGACCTGACTGGAAAATTTTCTTGATATTCACTTCATTTAGTAGCGTTCCATTGGTTACTATGAGCGAGCTCATCTTTCTGTCTTTCAAATATCTTATCATTCTGAACAGGTCTTTGTGAAGCATTGGTTCCCCTAGGCCTGAGAGGTGTGCGCCTTTGAGAAAAGGGAGATGGTCGATGATTGTGGTAAAGATGTCATATGACATTTCGGACTCTTGGAAATTCGGGTCGTTGCGGGGGCACATCGTGCATTTCAGGTTGCATTTTGCTTCGATTCCAATTCCGCAGTAGAAAGGTCTGTATGGCACACGCGTAAGCAGCGTAGTACCATTTACTATCTTGCATTCCCTGTACAAGAAGCGGTTGTAGTTCTGATGTATGGTGTAGTTCCTTATGGATAACAACCGAGAGAGCAGAGAGTGTGTCATGTGGCAACTGACCCTTCCGATGCGCGAGGATTGTCCTCGGACAACTTGTGGAACCAACTTAAATCCCTATTCGTTCGCAGATTCGTAGGATACTGATTGGTGGCTTTCTGAATAAGAGTCGCGTGCTAATCGGGGTTGGCAATACCGGCCAACTGCGATCGATATGCCTCAAATGCCGAGATGAGCGTATCTTCCGAAAAAGCCCTGATCTGTCCAGAGTCAATCTAGTAGGTATCCAGGACCTTTCCGTATGAGCGACCGAGCATAGATATGAAACAGACTAGCCGGCCAAGTCGAGGGCACCACTATTTTCTCCTTAGGGCGTAAAACAAATTGTAGCTATACTTTTCAAGTTCGGCGATTTGAACAGACCTATCAATCTGCATGGCAATTCTATTCAGCCGTGAGTCATGTTTTGGTTTGTTCGGCAATACGACAAGTGGGTGATATATGCGAGAAAGAAACAGGTAGGTGCCATGGTGCAGAACCTCAACGACATCGAAGTGCTTTCTTGCGAACCTTTCAAAATCCTCACGTACCATATTCTTGTTGTAGTCTACGACCTTGATCTCAGGTAGGCCAAGCCGCCGTCTGATCTCGTTAAGATTACAGACTTCTTTCTGGAATCCCTCCGTAAGTACAAACAATCCGTCTCTCTTGAGGAGGTCATGAACTTGAAGAATGACGTCTCGCTGATGCTTCCATTCCGGAAGATTGATCAGACATCGCTGTGATATTATGCAATCGAACTGACGAGTTTGGAAGATCTTCTTGATGTCGAGGGCCGATCCAACAACGAAGTCAATGTTGCGCATTGATTGGGAAGTTGCCCTTTTTCTTGCAATGGAGATCAGTGATTCTGCGATGTCAATTCCTGTTATCTTCCTGACGTGCTTGGCATAGTGAACCGTATGGAAAGCATCTCCACAGCCCAACTCCAAGGCGGAGTAGGAGGACTTGAGATGGCGAATTATCTTCTCTCTCTCTAGTAGGGCAAGGTAGGGGTCCCTTGACGTCGGAGTTATCTTTCCCTTAGTCGGGAAACGCTTTCCTTCTTCTTCCCAATGCTTTCTAATTGCTTCAAGTTTCAAGTACTTGCAACCTTTTGTTGATTTGAATCGAAAGCGAGATCCAGCATTCATATAAGAATTGTGATGTATCAGGAATGTCTGTGTATCGAGTTGCTACGGTCAGCCTTGACGGCCGTCAATACCTTCGGTCGGTCATGCAAGAAGTCACTGGACATGAATCTTTCGAGCCAGCAATCACCTCCTCAAGCGAAGTCATGGAAAAAAGTTAATAGATTGCCTGGACTCACGGCTGTGGCACGAGCAAACCTTAAGGATGTCCTAGCATGGAGACATTCCACAATAATCTTCTGGAGATACTTATCTGTCCTTTATGTCAATCCAAGCTACAACTCGAGATCTTCTCTACCGAACGCAAAGACGGAATATTCTTTTGTGAAAATGGCCACTGGTATCCAATGGACAACGGATTGCCAATAATCCTTGTCGGTCAACTTCGCAAAGGCTACTCTGCCTTCATTGAACTTTACCGCGACCAACTTGCCTTAATGCGCTTGACCTCGAATGAGAAGTCATATGAACGAGGAGAGAGCAAACAGGTTCAAGAGACTTACCGTGAAAAATGGACATCAATGGATACCATGGGCATAAGCGACTCATCGCCATGGAAACGATTCATCCGCAGTTGGATGTTGAAGAAATATGGATGGGGTGATGAGTCAGGGTTTCAAAAGGCGTTGAGCAGCAGAAGAATGATCCTGGACGCAGGAACTGGACTTGGAAGAGAGGTAATCAATATGGCTAGCGCTGCAAAGCAATCAGTCGTGGTAGGAATAGAATTCTCTGACTGTGCTGTGAATGCTCTGAGAAACATTTCGGGGCTGACAAACGCTTACATCATACAAGGCGACATTCTGAGAATGCCGTTTCGAGAAGGGTCGTTCGACTTTGTCCTAAGTGAGGGTGTGCTGCACCATACCCCGAATCCTCAAGAGGCGTTCGGCAAATGCTGCAAAGTCTTAAGAAAGGGAGGCGAGATCGCCTTCTACGTCTACAGAAAGAAGGGCCCCGCGCGAGAATTCACAGACGACTATCTGAGAGAGATTGTGCAAAAGGCGTCCACCAAAGAGCAATGGGAATTCGCTGACAGAATCACAAAGCTCGGAAAGGCTCTATCCCGACTGAACGCAGAGATTGACATTCCCGTTGACATTCCAGAACTCGAAATCAGAAAAGGGAAGATTAGTGTTCACAGGTTTATTTATTGGAATTTCCTGAAATGCTTTTGGAATGACAACCTGTTGTATGATGAGAACAGACTGGTGAATTTCGATTGGTTCACACCAGAGCACGCATACAGACTCACTGAAGACGAGGTTAGGGACTGGTGCAGGAAATGCAACGTTGAAATTACATGGTTCAACAGAGAGGAGTCTGGGTACACTGTCAAAGGGGTAAAGCGATCGTAGGCACATGGCTAGCTTCTTGTGGAAAATCGCTCTGTCTCTAGGAGGCAATGCCAGCTGCTTCGATGTCCTGGGAACCACACGGAGCTTGCTCCAACAGATCTTCACAGCGCTCCCCAGCTTTGGGAGTTCTCTTGATGGCTGTTTGTTCTACTATCTAGTTCACGCGACTCGGCTCCAATTTCGCTGTATACTGCCTCGTACTTACGACATTCGCTGTCCAGCGAGAAGTGTTCTCTTATGAACTTCCTTGCGTTCTCCCCGATATCTTCACGAAGTCTTCTGTCGGAGAGTAGTCTGAGCAAAGCACTGGATATGTCCTCCACGTGCCCTGGTCTGACTAGCACTATGTTCTTCCAGTTCTCAAGTCTGAGATCGATGAAGTTATCCTGACGCGCGGATGAAAGAACCGGTTTTCCTGCTGCCATGGCTTCTAGGCTTGCCAGGCCGATACCCAAACCGGATTCGAGATCATGGCCTTCCACATCGCAGGCTCCCAGATAAGAAGGAACCATTGTATACTCAACCTTGCCACAAAAGATGGCAGAGTCTTCTAGGCCCAATCTCTTGACCAAGTGCATAGCTTCAGGACTGTAGACGTCTCCGACGAAGAGGAGTTTTGAGCTTGGAAACTCCTCCAACACCCGAGGCATTGCCTTTATCAGGCTTCTTGGATTTCGCAGATTCGATATAGTGCCGAGAGACAATACGAGGGGGTCTTCATCATCAACACAATACTTCTTTCTGATAGGTCGGCCCTCAAGTTTGTCAAACCGATTGATATCGACTCCAGTAGGGATGAATCTTATGAACTGCTTATTCACACAATACCTCTTGATTATGTAGTCTTTCATCAGCTTATCCGGGGCAACTATTCTATCAACTCTGTGAGCCACGACGCGTTTAATCAGAATCCTGTCTGCAAGAAGAAACAATGTGTCATACAAGCGCGCGCGCGGGTGCTCCAATCTAGTGCCTATGGTCAACACCACGGGTATCCCCAGCATCCTAGATGCTGCGACAGCGATGATCGTCAAGTCAAAGAACTGTCCATACGTTTGAACGACGTCTATCTTGTGTTTCTTGAGAATGTCTACTATCGTACCAAGATTTCCTGGCAGCAGGTTACAGTACAGCTCAGCTCGATGCAGCAAATGAAGTCTTGGATACCTGACGGACCGAAGACGGTAAACAGTCACGCCATTGAATCTGTCTATCCTAGGAACAACGCTTGTACTTGAGGTAATTACGACTACCCTGTGGCCCCTCTTGGAAAGTTCATTTGAAAGTAGAAAAGCTGCTCTTGCAGTCCCGCTTACATGGGGAGGAAAGAAGGTATTCACGATACATATGTTCACGCTTGGCACCTGAAGGGTGTTTCTGTTGATGAGTGGGCCTTTTTCTGGATTTGTGGGCCGTCATACATGCTCAAGTGCTGATATGTTGAATGGAAATGGAGAGTAACCAGAACACTGTGACTTGGTCATTGCGGTACACACATTCATATCGTTTGGAACTCAGAATCCTGCTTGTGAGAAGCTGTTCCATAACGATCTTCTTTGGAGGAGGTGGCTCGTCTTTCGCGGCCTGCTCGGAGTTCACTTTCTTAATGCCGCTAATGAAGTAGATATGCGTCCCTTCACCATTAGAGCCTATCTTGCTCTGGGAATGCTCAGAAACCAGCTCAGAGTGCATTATTGTAGTATTAGCGATCATGAATTTTCCTTCATCCACCAGATCTCTGATGTTAACGATTGTTCTTCGGCTCACCGTCGCTTGAAGTGTGAGTATTCCCTCCTCGACTCCGACTGTCAAGATTGTGGAATCTTTTGGAGTATTGTCTCGAACATATGCTAGAGCATAGTACTCTTCATCAGTCAAAAGCTTGACGTAATAGTGACTCTCAAGAAGTCCTATCCCCTTCCCACTCCAGGCCTTGTAGTAGTTTACTGCACTCAAGTTCAATATGCATACAAAAACGGTGACCATCACAAATATCGCTCTCGAGAAGTGTGCATCAAATACCGCTGTGAACATTCGCGTCGTAGTCCTCTGCAAAGCCTCTGATGCGATTGTGAGGGCTTGGCTGGCAAAAGCAGCAGCCGGCATCGCTATGTAGCTGAATATGTAGAGTCTGATGGCGCCAGTACTAGAAACGCCCACGTTACACAACATTTCGAGTACGAAAGCCAATAGAGTCAATGTGACCAGGTACGTTATCAAGAAGCTACTCTTCATCCTCATCGTTTCCCTAGATCTTCTAGGCAGGTACAGACTGCCAAGTCCTGCAAGGGCGAGAATGCACATTACATATCCAAGTGTTGAAAGTGCACGCGCTCCGAGCTTCCCAATGGAGTAGCATATCACGTAGACAAAACCTGAAACAGAAAAATCAACGTGGGGTGCCTGGTACATGGGGTATTCGGCGAGGAGATATGTGTGAATGAGTGATTCTACAACCCCAAAATACCAAACGGCTCCGCTAAACAGCACTGAAGGGATCACTATGCTTCCTAAGACTTTCAGCTCCCCTTTTTCAGATTTGATCGCGGCCTTCAGCAAGAGGAGTGTGAGAAATGCAGCTAGGATCAGTATCGTGAAATGGTAGTACAGAATCGTGATCGTCATGAGAACGGCGGCAAAGACTTGGTAGAATGATCTCTTGGTTCTGAGGCTCTTGAGCAGATAGTAGAGGGTGAAACCGAGGAGAACATGAGAAAAACCTTCGGGTATTCCTATGGAAGTTCTCATGAAATACCATCTCGCGGTGACTGTGAGAAGCGCTGTTGTTGCAGCCACCCCACGGGACTCGAATATCTCATTCATCAGCAAGTAGATCGGGATGACAGATAGCGACGATATAATGGGCAGATATCGAATCACGTCATAGGCATCTACACCCAATGACGCTACGCCAGCTATCACATACAGGAAGGTTGGAGGATAGCCAGTCTTAGCGAAAAAAAGATCGAGCTGGCCTGCGGCCAGATACTGACGAGTCTGAACCACCCATCCCCACGGATCCAGAGCACCTATCACAGGAGACAATACAAGATCATAGGCCTTCAGGAGGAATGCAAAAGCCGCCACCACTAGCAGCTGATAGTTTCTGGACACGAGCATCTCATCAGACCTCGGTCCTAACGGGTGCACTATTAAGATTTGCTCTGACTTGACCGACACATCAGTAAAGAACTCTCAGGATTTGGCAGAGAACAATATCCAAGAGATAGAGCACAAGTGCGTTCGCCACTGGCAATCGAGTGTCTTTAGTCGGCATTGTTCATGCTTTCGCGCGCGTGTACGTAGATGTCTGGAGTGTGCGCTTCCTCTATCACTCAGGACTCATGAAGACGAATCAGACATGTCATTCACTAATGCCAAGTCGGAGAATTCTTAAATAGCCAAGAACTGTCCATTGCGTGAAACTTGCACTTGCGTAAACAGATTGAAGGTGTTGTTGATGGAGAGTAAGAGAATACGGCTGATAGAGCCTGTGGTTGGTGCAGAAGAAGAGAAATTGATCGGAGAAGTGCTGAGATCCGGCTGGCTCACTGAAGGCCCGATGGCCAAGAGGTTCGAAGATCTTTTCAAGGCGTTCGTGGGAGCGAAGCACGCCATAACCGCCAGCTCATGCACAACCGCAATAGAGATGGGGTTGAGAGCCATGGGAATAGGCCCCGGCGACGAAGTCTTAGTGCCTGACTTCACTCATCCAGCTACGGCTGACGCCGTGATCGCTTTTGGAGCAGAACCTGTTCTTGTTGACGTTAGTCTCTCATCATACAATCTCGACTTCAATGAGGCTGAAAAAGCAGTAACAAAGAAGACACGAGCCGCCATCCCGGTTTCATGGGGAGGCTACCCTCTGAATGGCAAAGAGCTGAATGACTTGAAAGACGAACATGACGTTCTCATGTTGGAAGACGCCGCGTGTAGCCCTGGCGCAGAATACAATGGAGTTAAGACTGGCGTGATGGCGGACATCACAGCCTTCAGTTTTCACCCCAGGAAATCGATGACAACCGGGGAAGGCGGCATGATAACGACGGAGAGCGATGACTATGCTGAGAAGGTCAGAAGCCTCAAAAACTTCGGCGTAGGCAAGGTCGGGGCAGAATCACGTTTCATCAGGTATGGAAGCAACTACAAGATGAGCGATATCTTGGCTGCCATGGGAGTTGCTCAAATGGGTAAACTTGCTAGAATCGTCGAAAGACGAATCGAGCTCGCAGAGTACTACAACGAGCTCCTTTCAGGGGTGAAGGGGATCAAGCCTCCGGAAAAAGAGAAGGGAATCAAACACACCTACCAAACATACGCGGTCTACGTCGAAGTTGAGGGCGCTAGGAACAAGCTCATAGCAGATCTCAAGAAGATCGGTATAGAGACTCAGATTGGAACCTACGCCCTGCACGTAGAACCATATTTCGCAAACCTGAAGAAACAGGGAGACCTGCATAGATCCAAATTGCTCTACGAGAACCTGCTAGCACTGCCCATGTGCCACACGATGACTAAATCCGATCAGGAGCACGTCGTGTCTCAGATCGAGAAGCATCTCAAGAGCTATCAAAGGTGAAGCTCCTGACGATCGTTGTCTTTGGAGCTGCAGGGTTCGTAGGAAGGAACGTAGTGGAGAAGCTCATCAGAGAAGGGGAAAGAGTAGTCGCTTCGGACATAGCTGAAGACCCATTCAAAGGCAAAGTCACTTATCAGAAAGCGGACGTGTTGGACAGACAGAGAATATTCGATGTTGTGAAAGGCAGCGATGTTGTCGTAGATCTGGCTGCCTCCCCACTCGTCTCCTCTCTGGAGGACGCTGTGGGGAACATGAAGGTGAACATCGAGGGAACCCTGAACATACTCGACGCTGCAAGAAAATGGAAAGTGAGCAAAATCATCTACTCCTCAGCCTCCTCGGTCGTAGGAAACGTGAAATACAATCCGGTCGATGAGGAACACCCCTGTTACCCTAAGACGGCATATGCCGTGGCGAAGAAAGCCTGTGAGGACTACATCAGGGTTTACAACGAAACCTTCGGTCTGAATTATCTGATCTTCAGATTCTTCAACATATACGGCCCCTGGCAGAGCACCAAGAGCGGAGCATTGATCCCCAACTTCTATCAAAGACTCAGGCAGAACCAGGAGTTCCAAGTGTTTGGAGACGGATCCAACACACGAGATTTCACATACGTAGAGGATGTGGCAGAATTCTACCACGCAGCCATCAGACAAGACGTGAAGAACCTAGTCGTCAACATGGGAACTGGGCGAGGGACCTCGATAATCGAACTGATAAAGTTGGCATCCAAGACACTTGGGGTGGAGCCTAGAATCGCATACAAGCCAAGCAGACCCGGCGAGATAGGCAACTTCGAAGCTGATACAAGAAGACTTGTGAAACTGTTCGGTAAGAAGCCATCTACGTCTCTTGAAGACGGTTTGAAGAGAACCTTCTCATGGTTAGAAGCTAACCCTTCATAGACGCCTCAAAGCGAGTTTACGTTGAGTTTCGGCTCAGGCGACTGATCTAGCATGTACATTCTGTACCATAGTTCAAAGGCCAACAGATCCCAAACTACTATGTAGTGCTTGATCAGGTCCATTGATGTCTTATGTCTCAGCACGTTCTCTATGTACTCCTTCTTGACGAACCCTTCTCTCACCACGTGTCCTTCTGGCAGGATCTGCTTGGCGTATTCGCCTATCTCTTGAGAAAACTGTATTCCCACTGTGCCTCCAAACCCTCGCTTCTCTTTCTTCAACACCCTGTCGGGCAAAATGCCTTTCATAGCTTTCTTGAATATGTATTTTCCATCTCTTTCTCTGTACTTGAAAGTGCTTGGTATTGAAAAGGCAAGATCTACCATCTCGTTATCCAACATGGGGACCCTGGCCTCTATTGAGTTGGCCATTGACATGGTGTCTTCCACGTGGAGAAAATCGTCAGGCATTTTGACGCTGAAATCTGCCAGCATTATCTGATCCATAAAGGCATAGTCATTTCGGAAATACTCGGAGAATACTTCGCTTACTTCCGGTAGCTTTCTGCTCAGCAGCTTTCTAGAGTATATTTTCTTCAGGCATTCTTTGTGGAATATTTCGTCTAGGCTCATGACTAGCAAATATAGATTGAGATTGTCGTTGAAGTGAGCGACCCTCTTGAGCTGGTGTACGTGTTCAATGTCAAAAATGGATCCGTGACGACATGTGTACCGTATCAGTTCATTGACTCTTTTGCTCAGAGTCTTCGTGAGGCTGTTTGGAATAGCTTTTCTCTCTCTCTCCACATCCTCAGCAAATTGATATTTCCATTCATATCCTCCAAAGAGCTCGTCTCCTCCTAGACCACCCAGTATTACCTTGACGTGTTTGCTGGCTTCTGTCATTATGTAGTACGGGTATAGGTTTCTCTTCGGCATGTCGGCGTACCAGATCATTTTGGGGTATTCTTTCAGAATGTTTGTCTTCGAGACGAGTGTCTCGTGATCTGCCCCAAAAGCTTCGGCTACGTAGCGAGCGTCGCTAATCTCGTCGGAGCCTTCTCCAAAGCCCATTGTGAATGCTTTGACGGGTTGCTCAGAAACTTTTGATGCGAAGGCCAGTATTGCGCTACTATCTATTCCGCCTGACAGCAGGATTCCCAAGGGTACGTCACTTATCAGGTTCCTTTTCACAGCTCTAGTGAAAGTCTGCCTTATCTTCGCAACGAAGTAGTCTTCTGAATACTTCTTGAAAGTTGGCGTCAGATTCCAGTATCTACGGATGAAGCTCTTCGCTCCATCGATCTTCATTAAGCATCCAGGGAGTAGACGATACACCTTCCTGAACAGGGTCCTCTCACGGGGCACAAACCTCAGGTTGAGATAGTAGTGGAAAGCCTCAAGGTCTACAGTTCTTTGAACACTTTCACATTGAAGAATGCTCTTGATCTCTGACGCAAAGAGGAAACGACCCTTTCCGGGCTGCGTGTAGTACAGCGGTTTGATTCCGCATCTATCCCTTGCCAAAAGGAGTGTCTTCTCGTTGAGATCCCAGAGAGCAAAGGCGAACATCCCATTGAAATTCAGACAACAGTCATCACCCCACTCCTCATATGAGTGAACTATGACCTCAGTGTCAGAATTTGTGTAGAACCTATGACCCAACTTCTCCAGTGCATGCCTCAGTTCCAGGAAATTGTAGATTTCTCCATTTTGCACAACGACCATAGACTTGTCTTCATTGTATATCGGCTGTCGTCCGCCCTTGAGATCGATAATGCTTAATCGGGCACATCCAAGAGCTATGTGATCGTCTTCGAAGTATCCTTCTTCGTCAGGGCCTCTATGCCTTAGCGCATTACACATCTTTCTGGCAAGGCGATGATCATCAAAGTTGAACCCGAATATTCCACACATCCGGCGAACCCCGCGACAGACAGTGATTGCCAAGAGGAAATATAAGCTTGGAAGCCAGTTCATATCATGAAGACAGTCGCGCGCGCGTAGAGGCCGGCCCCAAGGCATTCCCATGATTGCACAACTAGGCTGCAACCGGGAGAACGCTTCCAACGCAGAGCTTAACAACCAGAACATAGCTTCCTCTAGGCTCAGGTACAAAGTAACGCAAATGAAACTGGCGCCTACTAGGGGTCATGTCTGACTTGATGGGTATCTTCAGTTTGGGGATC
>Ga0315289_10003536_pt1 | contig 23613 bp, 17 predicted proteins | sample YL17G11_40_MG_FD_203452 | JGI IMG/M metagenome (GOLD analysis project Ga0315289, IMG submission 203452) | Sediment microbial communities from Yellowstone Lake, YNP, Wyoming, USA - YL17G11_40 | ecosystem: Environmental > Aquatic > Freshwater > Lake > Sediment | place: USA: Wyoming | collected...
GATACACCTTGCTTTCTGTTCGGCCAATCCGCCCGGTCGGATGGCCCGAATGACTGCTCCTGTCTTTGCTCTGAGGACATCTTCCCAATGGGGGAATTGGGTCTTCAATCTCTGATAGGCTCGGTCTCGATTTCGATCGTTGGTGTTCTGTGAGAGAATGGTCTGGATGAGGATATCAACTGGATCACCCCTTCTCTTCCTCTGGGGAACACCATATCTTTTTTCCAAAAGACGGGTGATTCTTCTTAGCTTCGTTCTTAATGTCTTTAACGACGAATTGGAAACCAAAGAGAGTTTAGATCCCCGCCATTGCCCTTTTGATCTTATCACTGAATCGTCCTTTAAGGAAACCTTTCACCCTTTGTTTCACCCTCTCCACAAATCCTCGGTAGGTCTCTCTCCCCTCCAATACCTGTAGATAGAGGGTTCCTAATTCAGGATAGTGTTTTAGAGTTTGATAAGACAATTTGTTAAACCGTTTGACGAATCGAGCAAAAAGGAGAGCCCATTTCAAATTCTCAAAGATGGCAACACGCACAGCCGTCTGGTATAGATCCGAAGGGAGAATGCCTTTCTCCTTCGATTGAAGGATTGCATCCGCAGCTAACATTCCACTTCGAATGGCATAATAGATACCCTCCCCGGTCAGAGGATCGATCAGATAGCCAGCATCACCTACCAGAAGAACCCTTCCCTGTGAAACCCTTTGCCCTTCATCATAAAAGGAGGGAAGGGGATGTCCCATGACTTTTCCTGCCTCTCCCTTATTGATGTAGCTCAGCCCGTTGAGGAAATTGATGAAGCATTGATGGAGATTGGTCTTCCCCGCATCGATAAACATTCCGCCGATACCCACAGAGAGTCTTTCTCTTTTTGGAAAAACCCAGCCAAAGCCACTGGGGGTTCGACCGAAATCTAAATGGATGTGGTGAAAATCTTCTTTTGGGAAATTGAAGGTTGACTGAAAGGGAATCTCACTCTCGAGCCCAATCCCTTTTCCATTGCCCTTCTGCGGCAACAGGGATAATGATTTTGCCACGACACTTCTGGCACCATCTGCACCGATGAGGTGTTCACAACGAAGCTTCTCCCCTCTTGCTAATTCCACTTCTACCCAATGTTCCTTCTCTTCCACCCTCACCACTCTCTCGCCTTCTAATATTTCTGCCCCTTTTTCCAGAGCTTTCCTTACCAGAAACTGGTCTAATCGATCCCTCATCACCAAGAATGCCATCGGCTGAGTGGATTGGATAGAAAATGAATCTTCAAAACAATAAGAGAATTTCACTCCATAAATGGTGTTCTCCAACACCGGGCTGAGATCGAAATCGAGCAAATGAACCGTTTTAAAGGAAAGGCAACCTCCACAGGGTTTGTATCTGGGTAGCCGTTCCTTCTCAATGAGGAGAGTTTTTAACCCCGCCTGGGCACAAAACCTGGCAGCCGTTGATCCCCCTGGTCCTGCGCCCACCACGATAACATCATAATCCCGATTCACTGTCGTGGCCCTCAATTCGTGGTGTACCCCAAAAATAAAACTATGTTTGATAATCTTCTCGATGGCTTGCAATCGACTCAAGCGCTCTCGGAAATATAGCGATATTTTTGTGGTGCACCATTCATTAGGAAAAAATTACCACGAAACTTCGATTTGTCAATACACAAAAAATATAACGCATGGTGCAAGAGCATAGCGCAAAACGTAAAATCAGTAGCCGATGGAAAATCGAAATTTTAACGCAGGCAGGAAATGAAAAAGCATTAGGAAGGTATTTTCTTTCGTGAGAACTGAATCTTTCTTGCTTCTATCCATTCCAGAAGATATTCCGGGGTGGTCACCACTTTCATCTTCCCTTCCCACGGCACCCCTTGTTTCAGATTATGTTTACACGAGAGGCAGTCCGTAAGTAGGATATCTGCCTTCACCTCCTCTGCCTCTTTCACCCTCCTTCGTGCAATCTCCCTCGAAAATTTTGGATAAAACCCCCTCACTCCTCCTCCTGCTCCACAACAGAGGGATTCCCGATGGTGATGTTCCATCTCGACCCATTTGCTTCCAAGGCCTTTCAGCAGGTCTCTTGTTCCATCGAAGGACTCAAGCCCCCTTCCCAGGTGGCAAGGGTCATGATAAGTCACCGTTGTTGGATCGATTTCCATGGAAGTGAAAGAAAAATTCTTATTTAGATAGGAGAGAATGGTTTCAAAAATGAGACCTGATGGATGTTCCTTATCATATTCCAAAAAAGTTTTAAGACAGGTAGGGCAGAGGAAGATCACCTCTCCTCCTCCAACCTCCTTCACCTTCTCTATATTCATACGAATTCGTTCTGGGTTGGGGCTGGATCCGGTTTCATCTTTCACGGCTTCACAACAGACCTCATCGATCAGGGTGAAATCGATCCCTAACCGATGAAGGAGTTCAATGGCGTGGCTTGCGGTTTCAGTCTCTATGCTCATTCCCACACAACCGATGTAGAGGACTACAGGGGAATGTTTCTTCAGAGAAGAAAAATCGGCCCGAGCCATCTCTCCATAGGGCGTTCCGTACTGATCAATCGTGTTTTGAAGCTGGGTGACTTCATTGAGTTGGATATAGATTTCACGATCTTGCAGACTCGATCTTCTCAGGTCTTTAACTCTTTTCCCTGCATCGATGCCCACTGGGCAGACCTCTCCACAGAGACCACAGGTGGTGCAGAGAAAGAGGCCATCCTCAATCCCTTCCCTGATTCCTTTCTGAAGAGAGGCAAGGGCTACTCCCCTTCCGCCCAGCATTCCATCCGTTCCAAAGGAGGGACCAACTGAATTATAGGTCGGACAGTCGAGAAGACAATTGCCGCACCCAATACAACTGAGAAGGTCAGAGAAATCCTTCTTATCTTCTAAAATCCGTCTTCTTCCGTTATCCAATAGGACGACGACCACTGAATCCGGCTCATGGACTCCGTAAAAAACCTGTTTTTCTATATCTGAAGATTTGGACCTTCCCGCAACGATATCGATAAAGGCAGGGAAAAGGGTCCCCGTGGCCAGATAGGTCTCCAGTCTCAACATGACAATGGCATCCTCTAATCGGGGATAGACCTTGTCAATGGAAGTGATGATGATGTGTTTTGACCTCATTCGGACCCGGGTGACATTGCCTTCGTTGTGGAGGATTAAAACCGTTCCCTCCTTCGCTGTAATCGCATTGACGCCTGTGATCCCGACCCTCGCCTTCTTCAGATAAGATTCGATATCTTCCCTCACTGCCCCCATCTCATCCTCGGGAACGGGTGGAATCTCCTTCTCCAAATGTTTGGAGAGGATCTTGGCAATATCATAACGGGAGAGATGGCAGGCTGGTCCGGTATAGTGGGAGGCCCGTTGGCCAGCGATCTGAGTGATCCGATCACCAATATCTGTCTCAATGACTTCGATGCCATGCTGGATGAGAAAGTGAGTAAGGCCGATCTCCTTGGAAATATTCGATTTCGATTTGACCACGAGTCGTTCCTTACCGATTTCTTTCAACAGAATCTCACAGGCCTCCTTTGAATCTTTCGCCTCAATGACTTTAAACTGATTCCTCTCTAGACGGGAGATCGCTTCTTGGAGAAGATCCCAGTTTCCCACTGACTCAGACCGAATCTGTTTCACCCGTTCTTTGATCTTCTCAAAGTCATCCATCAAGGAAAGATTTGCCTTCTGACGATTCCGGGTCTCTTTGAATGCTCGCCTTTGGTTTTCCAACTCAGACTTCTTCACTTTCTTCCTTAATTTCTCATACTGCTCTTGAATTAATCCCATCGTTTTACCTTCTCTAATCCCCCCAACCCCCCTTTAATAAAGGGGGGAGAGGGGGGATTAATTTAATTTTGCACTTTTTAGATGGATAAAACAACCCCTATGAGATCCCCCATTGGAAAAAGGCTATCGGTGAGGTATAATTTTTACGAAAATACATTTCAAATCCCCCCATTCCCCCCTTTTCTAAAGGGGGGTGAGAGGGGATTATGAATTTCCAAAGAAATGAAAGAAACGGTCTGTCTCGTCAGTCTGGGGTGTCACAAAAACTTAGTCGATTCCGAAGTGATCCTCGGCCTTCTTTCCAAAGAAGAATATCTCCTTACCACGGACCCTTCAAGGGCGGAAATTCTCATTATCAATACTTGCGCCTTTATCCAGGATGCGACGAAGGAAGCGATCGAGACCATTCTTGGCCTCACCCATTATAAGAAGGAGGGTCGCTGCTATCTCCTCATTGTCTCGGGGTGTCTCCCCCAGCGCTACGGAAAAATTCTGGAAAAGGAATTACCGGAGGTGGACCTTTTCATTGGCACTGGAGCTTTTCAACACCTTCCTCAGATCCTGAAAGAGAAACGGAAGAGAAAGACATTCCTCTCCAGACCCAGTTTTCTCTACGATGAAAAGACACCCCGAATCCTTTCCACCCCTCCTTTTATCGCCTACCTTAAGATTGCAGAAGGTTGCTCCAATCGCTGCACCTTCTGCACGGTACCTAAGATCAGAGGACCCTACCGAAGCCGAAGGCTTCAATCCGTGATCGAGGAGGCAAAAAGGCTTGCGGATCAAGGGGTCCAGGAGCTTATCCTCATCGCTCAAGATACCACTGCCTATGGAGAAGATCTTCGAGATGGAACCAATTTAGAAAAACTCCTGAAAGGCATAGTCAAGGTGGAAGGCCTTCGTTGGATCCGAATCCTCTACTCCTATCCAAGGACAAACTATTTCACCGATGGGCTTCTTGAATTGATAGCCCAGGAGGAGAAGATTTGCCCTTACCTCGATCTCCCCATCCAACACATCGACGATGGGATCCTCAAACGAATGGGGCGAAGATCGAGGGGGCAGGAAATTCGGAGCCTCTTAGAAAAGATCAGAACCTTTCTTCCAGAGGTGAGTCTTCGGTCCTCCTTAATTGTTGGGTTTCCAGGAGAGGGGGAAAGCCAGTTCAAAGCCCTCTTAGACTTTGTTCGCGAGATCGAGTTCGATCACCTCGGAGCCTTCAAATATTCCGCTGAGGAAGGTACGCCTGCCTCGCGACTTCCCGATCCGATCCCCGAGAGCGTGAAGGAGGAACGTCTGAGAATCTTGATGGAGATCCAAAAAAAGATCTCCCTAAAAAAATATCGCCAAATGGTGGGAAGAAAGATGGAGGTCTTAGTAGAAGGACCCAATCATCAAGGAGGTGTTCTTCGAGGAAGACTTCAAATTCAAGCTCCTGAGATCGATGGCTGCGTCTTCCTGAAGGGGAAGGCCAGGCCTGGCGATTGGGTGGAAGCTCGAATCACTCAGGCCCTTCCCTATGATCTTGTTGGAGAGATTGAAACAGGTTGTTGAAAAACGCTCATCTGCGGCGTTTCCCTCATCCTTCGTCGTTGCGGCGTACAACCAAGTACGCCTCACTCCTCAGGATTTCGGGTGCCTTGCACCTGGGCATTTTTGACCAACCTGGAAGAAATGGCTTTTTCAACAGACTGGAGAGATCCCTCCCTTGATCCTTCCTCTAAACGTAATGCGTTACTTCTCCTTACTTCTTTTCCATGGGGATTTGACTCGATTTGACGGGGATGCTGGAAAAAACTTTATAGCGGCGACCTTAATCGGTTTCAAATTGAGATGAGAGATCCCTGAAAAAAGGGATTCTGCGACAAAGCATATTACTCATAAAATTCAAATCAACCCGCTTGATAAAGGTTTTGCAAGCATCCCCGTCAGATCGACTGGTTCTTGCCACCGCCTAAATCAGGCATTACCTCCAACCTGCCTTTTTTCAAAACCTGAGCCTTAACTTAGCAAATGTCGTTGACATAGTAACTATCATAGTATCTAATTTACGGACACGAGAAACGTTCACAGACACGTTTTTAAGGAATGATTGTTTCAGTAACCTAATTACCGTATTACCGTTGCCTGACACCAATTGTTTGACAATTGTTCCTTCGAGTTAGGATTAGAGGTCAAATGCGAATTGAAGACGGAGACCATCAATGCAATAATAAATTGCATTAAGAAATCTGATGATGTCTCAGCATACCACCTTTCCTTACTAAAGTGAAAAATTAATCAACTCTCCCTCGCTGGATTCTGTAAAGGCTCGTGTCAAGGGCTCACACACACATTACTTAAATTGCAAAGCCTGATGACCTCAGAGTATCCTCAGAGGCGTATTTCCCACCGCACCCACACAACCGTAATCCCTCAGTTATGGACGCTGAAAGATGGCGTCTCCTGTAACTCAGCCCTTTAGGGCTGACGCATCAGGGCTAAAGCCCTGAGTTACACACACAATCTGCCTTTTTTCCCGCCTTTTTTCTGTGTTAGCCCTTTTTCTGTTAGCCTTTTTTCTTGACGGATATGGGAAAATGAGTTAATTTAAAAACTCTTAAATTCTGATGAGATAAATGATGAATCCTGCGTTCATTTTGGGGTTAACCTCGTTAGAAGGTTTTTGACCTTCCAAGGGGATGGCTCACACAGGGCTTTAAACCCTGTGTTCGCTCTAATAGGAATTTTGTCTTCATCACCGCTGCAACGGGGTTTTCTAACGGGATAAAGATCAATGGATGAAGCAAGTGAACTTTTACAGCAGAGGATCCGAAAGCTGGAGGCCTTGAAAAGGGAAGGCATCGATCCCTACCCCAATCATTTCAGGGTCACCCATACCGCCAAGGATATTCATAAGACCTTTGGTTCCCTGTCAGATGAGGAACTCAAATCGATCAAAGAGACCTTCTGCCTGGCTGGCAGAATCTTAGCGATCCGCGACTTCGGCAAGGCCAGCTTCATTCAGATTCAAGATCGAAAGGGAAGAATCCAGGCATACTTTCAGAAAAATATTGTCGGCGATCAGGCCTTTCAACTCTTTAAAACATTCGATATCGGCGACTTCGTAGGATTGGAGGGTAAGGTCTTCCGAACGAAGACAGGGGAACTCACCCTCCAGGTTCAGAACTTTCAGCTCCTCGTCAAGTCACTCCGTCCCCTTCCGGAGAAGTGGCATGGCCTCACCGATGTTGAAATCCGTTATCGTCACCGCTACTTAGACCTAATCGCGAACCCCAGAGTGAAGGAGATCTTCCTCACACGAATCCAAGCTATTCAGATGATCCGAGAGTTCTTTACCCGTCGGGATTTCATTGAGGTGGAGACTCCCATGCTCCACCCCATTCCTGGAGGGGCGACAGCCAAACCTTTCAAGACCTATCACAATGCCCTTAATATGGACCTCTACTTGAGAGTCGCCCCTGAGCTCTTTCTAAAACGATTGGTGATCGGAGGGTTTGAAAGAATCTTTGAAATCAACCGTAGTTTTCGGAACGAAGGGATTTCAACCCAGCACAATCCCGAATTCACGATGCTCGAATTCTACCAAAGCTATGCCACCTACGAAGAGTTGATGGAGATGACCGAGGAACTTCTTTGCTCAATGGTCAAAGAAATCCATGGTAAGCTTCATCTCACCTATGGAGAGAAGGAGATCGATTTTACTCCTCCCTGGCGGAGGATACGTTTCAAGGAGTCTCTTTTAGAAAGTGGAAGGTTCGATCCAGCTATCCTGAAAGAACCCTCAAAAGCCAAAGAGGCAGCGCAGGAACTCGGTCTCGAATTGAGAAAGGGAACATCCCATGGAAGGGTTTTGGCCGATCTCTTTAAGGAGGTGGTCGAACCCCATCTGATTCAACCTACTTTCATCACCCACTACCCTACGGAAGTCTCTCCTCTCTCACGTAGAAATGGTGATGACTCAGAGGTCGTCGATCGGTTTGAACTCTTCATCGCTGGCCGGGAGATCGCTAATGGTTTTTCTGAACTGAACGACCCTATCGAGCAGCGGGAACGCTTCCTCCAACAGTTGAAGGAGAGGGGTGATGAGGGAGACTCTTTTCTTCGCCTCGATGAGGATTTTCTTCATGCCCTCGAATTCGGGATGCCTCCAACAGCCGGAGAGGGGATTGGTATCGATCGTTGGATCATGATCCTCACCGATGCGTCCTCCATCCGAGATGTCATCTTCTTCCCTTTACTTCGAATGGAGAAGTAATCTTCTATGAGATACGAGTGGTTTATTGGTCTGAGATACCTTAAGGCAAAGCGGAAGCAGACCTTTGTCTCCATCATCACTGTCATCTCCATCGCTGGGGTCACTGTTGGGGTGATGGCCCTGATTATCGTTTTAGCTGTGATGAATGGTTTTGAAAAGACGTTGAAGGAGAAGATCTTGGGCACACAGGCCCACCTCGTCCTCCTGAAAGTCGGTCAAGAAGGAATGGATCATCATGAGGAAGTGGTGAAAAAGGTTGAGAGAGTGAAGGGAGTTCTCTCGGCCGCCCCATTCATTTTCAACCAAGTGATGCTCTCTTCCGAGTCAAACGTCTCCGGTGTGGTCCTCAAAGGGATCGACCCGGATCGGGTGGGAAAAGTGACGGAATTAGCTCACAACTTAAAGGCCGGTCACCTCGCGGATCTGAAGAGGGTTCAGGAAGGAGATCTCCCCGGTATCATCCTCGGGGTGGAGTTGGCCAAACACCTCTCCGTCTCCCTTAATGATACCATCCAAGTGATCTCTCCTCTTGGCACGATGACGCCGATGGGAATGATGCCTAAAATGAAACGGTTTCGTGTCGTGGGAATCTTTTATTCGGGTATGTATGAGTTTGACAATACAATGGCCTATATCTCTCTCGAAAGTGCTCAGAAATTCTTCAGCATGGGAGCCCGCATCACAGGCATTGAGATCAAAACGGATGATATCTATCAGGTGAAAAAGATCGGGAAAGAGATCCGTCGAGAGATGGGATTTCTCTTTTGGACCAAAGATTGGATGGAGATGAACAGAAACCTCTTCAGTGCCCTCAAGTTGGAGAAGATCGCCATGTTTATCATCCTTGTCCTGATCGTCTTGGTGGCAGCCTTCAACATCATCTCGACCCTCATTATGGTGGTGATGGAGAAGAATAAGGATATTGCCATTCTGAAATCGATGGGCGCCCCCTCCAAAGGGATCTTAAAAATCTTCATCATCGAGGGCCTGGTGATCGGTATCTTAGGAACATTTCTGGGGACGATCTTAGGTCTCGTGGCTGCCTTTAATTTGGAAAAGATCACAGGGTTTGTAGAGGATCTCTTTGGGTTCAAAATTCTCTCGAGCGATGTCTATTATATTGATAAACTTCCTTCGCAGGTGAACCCAACGGATGTTGGACTCATCATCCTCACGGCTATCCTCATCAGTCTTTTAGCCACTCTTTATCCCTCTTGGAGGGCATCGAAGCTCGACCCGGCTGAGGCATTACGATATGAATAAGAAGGGAATATCTTTGAAAGAGGAGGCTCAGCGAGCTCTCTCTCAAGGAAATTGGAGGAAGGGACTCGAGAATTTTCAAAAACATTGTTCCCAAGAGCCGGACGATCTTCGATCCCAATTGAAAGTTGCCGAACTGCTGGAGCGATTAGGCCGGAAGAAAGAGGCGGTTCAGGTATATCGAAAGGTGGCTGAAGCCTATGCCCAGGATGGCTTCTTGCTTCAGGCCATCTCTATCGATAAGATGATCTTAAGGATCGATCCATCCTCCAAAGATGTCAATGATCTGCTGGCACAACTTTATACAAAGAAGGCCCTTGAGACAAAAACCCTTCGACCTTTCCACCACATCCCGCTCTTTTCTGAACTCAACGAACAGGAGCTCCAACTCTTCCTCAGACACCTCCAAGTCAAAACCTATCAGAAAGGGCTCATCATCTGTTGCGAGGGAGAGACAGGAGATTCCCTTTTCATCATCAGCCGCGGAGAAGTAGCGGTGAGCAGGCAAATGCCAAGTGGGAGGGAAGTATGGATTCGAAACCTCAAGGAGGGAGATTTCTTTGGAGAGTTTGGTTTTTTCACCGATCAGAAAAGGCATGCTACGGTCAAATCATTAACCGAATGTGAGATCTTGGAGATCTCCCGAAATGAACTCAATGAGATGATCAAAACCCATCCCCGTATCAAGGAGGTCCTCCAAAACTTTTTTAACCAACGGGTATTAGATCTCTTCCTTGGCCTATCCCCTTTGTTCTCATCACTCACTCCGGTCGAAAGAGAAGAGATCCTCAAACGACTCCGCCTTCATAAAATCCCCGAAGAAACCATCCTCTTCGAAGGAGGAGACCTTCCAAAGTCCCTCTATATGGTCAAAAGCGGAGAAGTGAAAATATTTACGCAAAACCGTCAAGGAAAGAAGACTATATTGGCTACAATGAGAAGTGGAAATACTTTTGGCGAGATCGGGCCTCTCTTCAACAAACCCCGAATGGCCACTGCCAAAACGACCCGGCCTTCCGAATTGCTTGAGTTGACCAAAGAAGACTTGGAGGCATGCCTTCACAAATTTCCAAAACTTCAATCGACAATGAAGGAGATCTCCTCTAAGCGCCTCGCCCAGATGGTAGAGATTCTCTCCCAAGAAAAGGTTGAAAAGGTGAAGGAGGGCATGGTGTGAAAGATTTGATTCAAGTCCAACACCTCTTCAAGTCCTTTGGAAATGGGGCCAAACGTGTGGACGTCCTCAAGGGGATCGATCTCACCTTTGCCCAGAGGGAAAGGGCAGCGATTGTGGGTACGTCGGGCGTTGGAAAAACCACTCTACTTCATATCTTGGGTACCCTTGATCGACCGACCTCCGGAAAGGTGCTTTATGAAGGAAGAGATATCTTCACCCTGAACGAAAAGGAACTGGCCCTCTTCCGAAATCGTGAGATTGGCTTTGTCTTTCAGTTTCATCATCTCCTCCCAGAGTTTAATGCGTTGGAAAATACAATGATGCCTTGCCTCATTCAGGGGATCCCGAAGAAGGAGGCGGCGTTTCGCGCGGAGAACATCCTCTCTTTAGTCGGTCTAAAAGAACGCCTGTCCCATAGACCTGGGGAACTCTCTGGTGGAGAACAACAACGGGTGGCTGTGGCCAGGGCCTTAGTATTGGAACCGAAAGCCCTGCTGGCCGATGAACCCACCGGGAACCTGGATACGAAGACGGGAGAATCTGTTTTTAATCTTCTTCAAGAACTCAACCAGATTAAGGGTGTCACCCTCATCATTGTGACGCACAACCTGAATTTGGCTAACCAGCTGCCCCGTCAGATCCACCTGGTCGATGGAAAAGCACTGGAACCCCGTTAGAAAGCCCGACCATTTACCCCGTTGGATAGTAAACATCCTACGGGGTTTATGGCGGGGATGATAAAAATAAATAATATTCATCCCGTTTAGAGATACATCTCTAACGGGATTCATCTTAGAAAGGGTGGGTGTTAAAGCCCCGTTCTTTCTAACGGGGTTTACAAAAGAGTTTAGATTTGATATGAAAAACAAAATTTTAACATGCCATTCTATCTCATGCTGAAATCGGATCGGATGTTTCATGATAGTTTCTTCAAGATGATCGATGGGAGTAGAAATATGATCTTGAGACAAATGTGGCTTGTCCCTCTTATCCTGTGCCTCCTTATTGGAATATGTGCTGGAAGGGAGGACGTGATTAACAAAATCATAATCCTTGGAAATGTGAAGGTGGAAGAAGGGGTCATTCGCGGAGCGATTAAGAGCCGCGAGGGGGGACCATTCTCCACCGAACAGGTCCGTGAGGATCTCCGATCTATCTTCGGCTTAGGTTACTTCTCCGATATTCAAGTGGATATCAAATCGACCCCTCAGGGCAACGAGGTGATCTTTATTGTCGTCGAAAAATCCTCGATCAAAGAAATCCTGATCACCGGAAATCAAAAGGTGAAATTGGATGCGATCAAGGAGAAGGTGACACTCACACCACGCTCCATCCTCAACCTTGAAAAGGTGAAAGAGAATTCTGAAAATATCCGAAGGCTTTACTTTTCCAAAGGTTATTATGGGGTGAATGTGGAATTTAAGATCGATTACTTTGAGACCAATGAGGCAGTGGTTAGTTTTAATATTATAGAGGGCCCCAAGGGGCATATCAAAAAAATAGTCTTCAAAGGAAATAAGAATATCAAATCTTCCGAGCTGAAGAAGGTGATGACGACCAAAAAGAGGAATATCTTCTCTATCATCACCAAAACCGGCATTCTCGATGAAGACATCCTAAAAAATGACATCCAACTCTTGACTGCTTACTATATGGATTACGGTTATCTCGATGTAAAGGTCTCTGAACCCAAGGTCGATCTTCAAGATCCAAAACGGATTCAAATTGAGATTGAGATCGTCGAGGGGCCTCAATATCACCTGGGGGAGATCGACTTTAAAGGTGATCTCCTCACCACCAAAGAGGACCTCTTCAGTGTTCTTAAAATCAAGAGGAATGATGTCTATCGTAACTCGGTCATCCGAAAGGAGATCAATACCCTCACCGAAAAGTTTTCCAATCAAGGCTATGCCTATGTGGAGATCACACCCGAAACCTCTGTGGATTCCAAAAACCTCTTGGTCCACCTCAACTTCGACATTGAAAAGAAGAAACGTGTCTCTTTTGAAAAGATTCAGATCGTCGGAAATACGAAGACCCGTGACAAGGTGATCCGCCGGGAACTCCGAGTGGCCGAAGGGGAACTTTACAATGCCACTGGACTGAATAAGAGCCGAAGCAGACTGAAGAGGACAGGGTTCTTCAAGGAGGTTGACCTCACCACCACCCGAGGAAGCACCGAGGAAAAGATCAATCTCGATATCAAAGTGGAGGAGGCTCCTACAGGGGCCCTCAGCTTTGGAATAGGTTATAGTTCCTTAGAAAATGTGGTTGGCACTGCTTCTATCTCAGACCGCAACCTCCTCGGCATGGGTTACCATGGGGTCCTGAAATTCAGCTTAGGAGAGTGGACCAGGAATGTGAGACTCAGTTTTACCGATCCCTATTTTTTAGGATATCCCTACGCTGCAGGCTTCGATCTCTATAATGAAAATCGGGAATTAGATACTTATTCCTATAAAATCCTCGGTGGGGACATTCGATTTGGAAAAGAACTGACCGAAATTCTCCGTGCTGATGCAATGTATAAATTGGAAAAAATCGATGTCTACGATGTCACCGAGGATGCCTCTCGATTTATTAAGGAACAGGAGGGGAAAAAGACGACCAGTGCTTTATCCCTATCCTTCTCCATGGATACCCGAGACGACTACTTCGTCCCCACAAAGGGAGAAAGACACATTCTTTCCATCACGAACGCAGGGGGCATTTTAGGAGGGGACAACTACTTTGTGAAGGTAATGGGAGAGACCAGTTGGTTCTTTCCTATGCCTTTGAGTACGGTTCTTAACCTTCGTGGAAAAGTGGGATTCATCGAACCCTATAGTGGCAGAATGACGCCCATCTATGAAAAATATTTTATCGGAGGGGTGTATACGGTCCGAGGTTTCGAATACGGTATGGCCGGCCCCTACGATGAAAACAGACAGCCAATTGGTGCGAAGAAGATGGCCGTTTTCAATTCTGAACTGATCTTTCCTCTCGCCCGTGAGATTGGGTTGAGGGGGGCTCTATTCTGGGATATTGGGAAGGGCTTTGATAAGTTTAGTGATCTCACCCCTTTGAAAACAGGCGGGGGGGTTGGAATCCGTTGGTTCTCTCCATTTGGTCCCATCGTTATTGATATCGGCTTCAATCTCAATCCCCAAAAGGGAGAGAAATCGAGAGTGATCGATTTTTCAGCAGGAAGCGTCTTTTAAATTAATGTCAAATGGCAAAGCTCAAAGTTCAAATGCCGAGATAAAGGTTTAGGTTAAGGTTGAGTTAAGATAATTAAGCCCTAAACCTTAGCCTTGACCTTAACCTAATCTCTAAATTGGGATTTTGAAATTTGTATTTTTTCAGTTTGTTCACAAATTTTAAAGGGAGGAGAAATGGCAATGAAGGGAAAAAGGCTTGTTATGATCGTTGGAATCATTCTTTTCCTGGGAGGATGGCTTGGATCGGCTTTGGCTGCAGAGTTAAAGATCGGGTGTGTCGATTTCCAGAAGGCGATGAATGAATGTAATGTAGGAAAAGAAGCCAAGAAAACAATTGGCAAGGAGATGGAAAAACTTCAACGTCTCTTTGCAGAAAGGCAGAAAGAGCTTCAAGCCATGAAGGAAACCCTAGAGAAGCAAGCTCCAATGTTGACCCAAGATGCGAGGGCGACGAAGGAAAAGGAATTCCAAGGCAAAGTCCGGGATTACCAAAGGTGGTTGGAAGACAATCAAAAGGAGATTCAACAAAAGGGGCTCGATATGGAGCGAAAAATTTTAGCGGACCTTCAGAAGGTGATTCAAAAAATGGGGACGGACGAAGGTTACACCCTCGTTTTGGAAAAGAACGAAATGATCGTACTCTTCGCATCCAAGTCCATTGATCTTACCGATCGGGTGATTAAGATCTTTGATGTCCAGAAGAAATGAAAAGCACCAAATCACAAGCACCAAATTCCAAACAAAATTGTTTTGATCATTTGAACATTGGAATTTATTTGTGATTTGGGATTTGGAATTTTATTATAAACCCTCACTGGCTCAACGCCTTGGAATAGGATAAAGGGATGAAAAAGAAACTTAAGGAATTAGCTGAGTGGGTAGGTGGTACAGTCGTCGGAGATGATGAAGTAGAAATCTCTGGAGTGGCGGCCATCGAAGTGGCTCGAGCCGGGGAGATCACCTTTATCGCCAGCCCCAAGTATCTTCCGAAGCTCGGCGAAACCAACGCCTCTGCGGTCATCGTCTCGAAAGAGATCATCTCGTCGCAGAAGCCTCTTCTCTGTGTGAACAACCCCTATTTGGCCTTTGCAAAGATCCTTACCCTCTTTTCACAAAAACCTTACCAACCCAAAGGAATCGATCCTCATGCCTGGATCAGCCCAACTGCCCGGTTAGGCCAAGAGATCACCATCTACCCTTTTGTCTTTATCGGAGACCGTTGCTGGATCGGGGATCGGGTAACCATTTATCCCGGGGTCTACGTAGGTGAGGATTCCTCCATTGGTGAAGAATCGGTCCTTTATCCTAACGTCTCCATCTACCCTGGGACAGTGATTGGCAAAAGGGTCATCCTCCACAGCGGCGTGGTGGTGGGAGCGGATGGATTCGGATATGTGAAGGAGGGTAGAAAAAATGTGAAAGTCCCCCAGACGGGAAAGGTTGAAATTGAGGATGATGTCGAGATCGGAGCCAACACTACCGTCGATCGAGCCACACTCGGCAAGACGATCATCCGAAGAGGGGTGAAGATTGACAACCTCGTTCAGGTCGCCCATAATGTCGTGATCGGTGAGGATTCGATCATCGTCGCCCAGGTTGGGATTGCAGGCTCGACAAAGATTGGCAGTAATGTCACTCTGGCCGGGCAGGTGGGAGTGGCGGACCACATCGAAATCGGAGACAACGTGATGGTGGGCGCCCAATCCGGAGTGGGCCATGACCTGGCTGCCAACCAAAGATACTCAGGAAGTCCTGCATTGCCCCTCCGTAATTATCTTCGAGCGGCCACCGCCTATCCAAAGTTGCCGGAGATGAGAAAGACCCTCATCGAAATCGAGAAACGTTTAAAGAAGATCGAAGAGACCCTCTCTTCGGAAGGGAAGGAGAAGTAGATGATCGAGATCAAAGAGATTATGAACGTCCTGCCACACACCTACCCCTTCTTATTGGTGGATCGCATCATGGAGATGGAACCAGGGAAACGAATCGTTGGAATCAAGAATGTGACTTATAATGAATCCTTCTTCCAAGGCCATTTCCCAAATCGACCCATCATGCCGGGTGTGCTCATTGTGGAGGCAATGGCCCAGACCGCCGGGGTGCTCGCTTTCAAATCGTTGCCAGAAGAGGATCAGGGAAAGCCGATCCACTTTTTAGGGATGGATAATGTCCGGTTTCGAAAGCCTGTCATCCCTGGAGATCAGCTTCGTCTCGAATTGGAGATCACCCGGCATCGCCAATCGATATGGGGATTTAAAGGAAAGGCTTTTGTCGATGGAAAATTGGTCGCCGAGGCAGACCTCCTGGCTATGTTAGGAGAAGGAGAATGATCCATCCTACTGCTATTATTGATTCAAAGGCCGAAATTGAAGAAGGGGTTGAAATTGGCCCTTATTCTGTAATTGAAAAGGCTGTTTTCATTGGGAGAGGGACAAAGATTGGGCCCCATGTCGTCATTGGGGAGGGTACTCACATTGGAAAGAGATGTCAGATCTTTCAATTTGCCTCCGTCGGAGAAGCCCCTCAAGCGTTTTCTTATAGAGGAGAGAAGACTTCCCTCCTGATCGGCGATGAGAATATTGTCCGAGAGTTTGTCACCCTCCATCGAGGCACCCCTCATGGGGGCGGGAAAACCATGATTGGGAATGGCAACTACTTCATGGCTTACTCCCATGTGGCCCATGACTGCCAGATCGGAAATCAGGTCATCCTTGCCAATGGAGCCACCTTAGCCGGGCATATCTTGATCGAAGATTATGCCATCATCGGTGGACTCTCCGCCGTCCATCAATTTTGTCAGATCGGCACCCATGCCTTTATCAGTGGCCTTACAGGTGTGACCTTAGACATCCCTCCCTACATGTTGGCATCGGGAAGTCGGGCCAAACTCTTCGGGCTCAACATGGTTGGCCTCAAACGCCATCACTTTTCAGAGGAGACTCTGAAGGTTCTGAAGAAGGCCTATCGCATCATTTTCCGCTCCGGTCTGACATTGGAGAAAGCAATGAAGAGGATTTGGGAGGATGAGATCTCCCAGACGCCAGAGGTTCAACATCTTCTCCATTTCATCCAACGTTCGAAGAGGGGGATCAGCCGTTAAGTGGGTAAGATCAGGGTGGGCGTGGTTGGTGTCGGTTATCTGGGCCAATTCCATGCAGAAAAATATGCCAACATGGAAGGGGTGGAATTGGTCGGTGTGGTGGATATCGATCCACCCCGTGCAAAGGAGATTGCGAAACGCTGCCGGACCCAACCCTTCTTCCATCACTCAAACCTTTTCGATAAAGTTCAGGCCGTAAGCATCGCAGTCCCTACCCTGGTGCACCATCCCATCACAAAAGACTTTTTCCTCCGAGGGATCGACGTCCTTTTAGAAAAACCCATCTCCCAAACCCTTGGGGAGGCTGATGAACTGATCGGATTGGCAGAATCGAAGGGTCTGATCTTCCAGGTGGGCCACTTAGAACGATTCAACGGGGCCCTTTCCTCAACAGAGGGCATCGTCCAATCCCCTTTGTACATCGAATCCCATCGATTGAGCTCCTTTCCAGGAAGGGGAACCGATGTGAATGTCGTTCTCGACTTAATGATTCACGATATCGATATCCTTTTGAGTTTAGTGAACTCAAAGGTGAGGGAGATCCATGCCGTGGGCATTCCAATCCTCACTTCTCACTCGGATATCGCTAATGCCCGGATCGAGTTTGAAAATGGATGTAAAGCAAATTTGACGGTAAGCCGAGTCTCCAAGGAGAAGACCCGGAGAACTCGAATCTTTCTGCAGAATGGTACCCTCTCCATTGATTATCTCACTCAAAAGGCCTCTTTCGCTAAAAGGGCTGACCATCCAAGGGAGAATAAGATTCCCGAGATCATCACAGAAGAGATTCCTGTCACAAAGGTCGACTCTTTGGAGGCTGAGATTCATTCTTTCCTACAGAGCGTAAGGGATCGGAAGCGTGCCCGTGTCTCTGGATGGGATGGAAAGCGGGCATTGGAAGTGGCACTCCAGATCATCCAAAAGATTGACGAAGGCAGAATAAGAGAAGCAAACCCCGTTAGAAATGGCAGGGTTTGACCCCATCTTCAATAAGGAGTTAATGTTTTCTATTTATACCATCCCCAGCATACCTGTCTGCCGACAGGCAGGAATGCTGGGGCTTTCTAACGGGGCAAAAGGACGATCGGACGGATGAGATCGAAGAAGATTTTGATGGTAGCCGGAGAAGTTTCAGGAGACCTCCATGGCGCCCTTCTGATGGAAGCCATCCACCGCATCGATCCAGAAGTCAAGTTTTTTGGGGTCGGCGGAGAGCGTTTAGGAAGAATGGGGATGAAACTCCTCTACCACTCTCAATCCCTTTCTGTCGTTGGAATTACGGAAGTCCTTCTCAAAATAAGATCGATCATGAAGGCCCTTCGGGGATTGAAGCAATCCCTCGATCGAGAGAGACCCGATCTGATCATCCTGATCGACTTTCCTGACTTCAATCTCCGATTGGCCAAAATTGCCCATCGAAAGGGTATTCCAATTTTCTATTATATCAGTCCCCAGGTTTGGGCCTGGAGGCCTAAAAGGGTTAAGTTGATCGCTCAATGGGTGAAGAAAATTGTCGTCCTCTTCCCTTTTGAGGTTCCCCTCTATGAAGCGGCAGGTGTGAATGTTGAATGGGTTGGCCATCCCCTGCTCGATATCGTGAAGCCGACCCTCTCCAAAGAGGCTGCCTTCCAACGATTCGGTCTTGATCCCAAACAGAGGACTATTGCCTTGCTCCCCGGAAGTCGAATGCATGAGGTGAAAAGGCTTCTCCCCCCACTTCTTGCCTCGGCCCAACTCCTTCAAAAGGAGACCCCAGATCTTCAGTTCATCATCCCTCTGGCCCCGGGAATCTTCCAGGAGACTTTATCTCCCTGGATGAGAAATATTTCCGTGCCTGTGAAAGTGGTCGAAGGTTGGACCTATGACGTGATGAACATCTCTGAACTTCTGATCACAGCGTCAGGAACGGCGACATTGGAGGCGGCTATCCTCGGAAAGCCAATGGTCATCGTTTATAAAGTCTCCTTCTTCTCCTATTGGATAGGAAGGGCATTGATTCGAGTGGACCATATCGGCCTGGTCAATTTGGTGGCAGGAAAGGAGATCGCACCAGAACTGATTCAGAATGATGTCAATCCACAAAGGGTCGCTGAAGAAGCCCTTCGTATTTTAAGGAATCCGATTCTATCCCGAAGGATGACCGAAATGATGGCAGGGGTGCGTCAGAGTTTGGGAGATCCTGGAGCAGCCCAGCGGGCCGCTCATATTGTTACATCTTTGCTTCAATAGGTGGAAATGTGATACGAATAGAGTTAAATAAATTTCAATTCCCCAATCATCGAAGGGATTGATCCTTTAGGAATTGGTTATTACTTACTTAAACTGAGCGATTTCTTATTTAAAAGCCTCTGGATTCCCGCTCCCCGCCTTCGCGGGGACAAGTTTACCCCTGCGAAAGCAGGGGCGGGAATGACGAGTTCACCCATTGGATTTTAATGTCATTCCTGCGCAAGCAGGAATCCAGTAACATATCATGTTATTTTATCAAAGAATCGCTCAACTTAGGTGCTTAATCAATGATCATTGAGAATTGAGAATTAAAATGTCTCTTTATCGCCGACTCCTCGATCTAGCCAAACCCTATTGGATCAAGTTAGGCCTGGCCATGATCTGTATGGTTTTTGTCTCCCTCTTGACAGCCGGCCAGGCATTCCTCGTCAAACCAGCTCTGGACGATGTCTTCCTCAAGAAGGATATGAGGATCCTCTTTCTTCTACCCTTTGCCATCGTCCTCCTCTTTTTCATCAAAGGAATTTTTGATTACGGCCAAGCCTACCTGATGAACTTTGTAGGTCTGAGGATTGTAGCCAATATGAGGGAGAAACTCTACAACCATCTCCAGAATCTCTCCCTTTCTTTCTTTACCAAAACGCCCACAGGCGTCCTCATCTCCCGAATCACCAATGATGTCAACCTCATTCAGGGCGCGGTCTCCAATGCCTTTACTGGCCTTGTCAAAGATGCTTTCACCATCATGGGACTCCTCGGTGTCCTATTCTACCGCAATTGGAAATTGGCGATCATTGCCCTCATCATCTTTCCTCTGGCCATCTTTCCCATTAAAGAATTTGGAAAGAGGCTTCGGAAATTTAGTCGAAAGAGTCAACAGCGAATGGGCTCTATCACCACCTTCCTCCACGAGACCATCACCGGAAATCGGATTGTTAAAGCATTCAATATGGAAGAGTATGAGAAGCGCCGTTTTGCTGAAGAGAATGAACGGTTCTTCAAAATTATTCTCAAACGGGTGAAGATCAGGGCGCTCACTCACCCCTTGATGGAACTGATCGGGGGGGTAGTAGTGGCCCTGATCATCTGGGTAGGCGGCTACAGTGTGGTACGGGGAGACTTAACCCCGGGGACCTTCTTCTCATTCATGACCGCCCTTCTTATGCTCTATGCTCCGGTTAGGGATTTGAGCAAGGTGAACCTTGAGATCCAGGAAGGCCTGGCAGCCGCAGCAAGGGTTTATGAACTCCTCGATATTGCACCAGAGATCAAGGATGAAGAGGGGGCCATCCCCCTTCCACTCATCTCGAAAGGGATCGATTTTCAAAAGGTCACCTTTAAGTATGGAACGGAAGCCGTGCTCAAGGAGATCTCCCTCCATGTGAAGGTAGGAGAAGTGATCGCCTTGGTGGGAATGAGCGGGGCGGGTAAGACCTCCCTCGTCAACCTTTTGCCTCGGTTCTATGATGTAGAGGAAGGACAAATTCTCATTGATGGTATCGACATTCGGAAAACCACTCTCAAATCCTTAAGGGATCAGATCGGTTTGGTCACTCAGCAGACAATCCTCTTTAATGATACCGTTCGAAATAACATCGCCTATGGCAATGTCAAATGCTCTGATGAAGAGATCATCGAAGCAGCAAAGGCAGCCAATGCCCACGATTTCATCCAGAGGCTTCCCCAAGCGTATGAAACCGTCATTGGTGAGCAGGGGGTCAAACTTTCGGGTGGGGAACGCCAACGCCTCTCCATCGCCAGAGCCCTTTTAAAGAATGCACCCATTCTTATATTGGACGAAGCGACCTCCTCCCTCGATTCCGATTCTGAAACAGAGGTTCAAAATGCCTTGGAATATTTGATGAAAGGCCGTACGGTCTTCGTCATTGCTCATCGGCTTTCGACCATCCGAAATGCCCACCGGATCATTGTTCTCTCGAATGGTCAAATTGTGGAAGAAGGGACTCATGAAGAATTGATGACCCTCCATGGTGAGTATCGGCGACTCTACGATCTTCAATTCAAAGATGACGGAGTGAGAGTTTGGAAAGAGACCAAGGCAAAGAAGATCTACTAATTTCAAATTGCATATTTCAGATCGCAGATTGAATCTATTTTGAATTTCAGTGATCCTATCAATCTGAAATCTGAAATCTAAAATTGGAAGGATGTTCCTTAAAACTCTAAAAAAGAAGTTGGTGTCGTGGTGGGGGCCATGGTTGGCCTACTGGACCATCAAGTTCTTGGGCCGAACCATGCGATTTGAAGAGATCAACCCAGAAATCCCAAAATCTTTTTGGGAAAGAGGGATCCCTGCTATCTTTGCCTTCTGGCACGGAAGGCTTTTAATGATGCCTCTCCTTTATAAAGGCAATAATTTGAGTTTCCTCGTCTCCCCCCATCGAGATGGCCAGGTGGTGGGGAAAGCCCTCACACGGTTTGGCTTCCATGCAATCCTGGGTTCAACCACTCGAAAAGGTTTCTCCGCCTTTAAGCAGATGGTCAAGGCCCATCAGAATGGGTCCGATATCGCCCTCGTTCCAGACGGACCAAGAGGACCTCGTTATCGTGTCCAAATTGGTGTCATCGAACTGGCCAAACTGACAGGAAGACCAGTTATCCCATTTAGTTTCAGTGCCTCAAGGGGGAAAATTTTTAAAACCTGGGATCGCTTCCTCCTCCCCTATCCTTTCTCAAAAGGAGTCTTCATCTGGGGGGAGCCCATTGTTGTTGATCCCAATGGGGATCGGGCTCATCTCGAGGAAAGAAGAGCTTTTTTAGAAAAGCGACTCAACGAATTAACCGAAAGAGCAGACCACTACTTCGACTCAAAATGGAGCCCCACGGGCAAGCCCGTGGTACCTCCATGAAATACCCTCCTACGCCAAGGCTTCGGAGGGTTATCCACCAGTGGCGGAATCCACCGAAGCATCAATGCTATGTCCCGTGTTTGAATCGACTGCTCCTCACGCATTCATCCACGGCTAAAACCCGTGGTCTTCTGCGTAGGTGGATAACCTTTCCAAGGGCTCGATCTTCTATGTGCCTGCCTGCCGCAGGCAGGGAGGGAAGTCTAAAGACAATCCCCGTCCCACCCCCCCGAAACGCCGCAATCATACCGGAAGGCTGGATCTTCTTTGCTCAATCGTTAGTCGCCCCATTATACCTGACTAGCGGTTACAGATACGGTCCAAAAAGAACTTGGATTTGGCGGAGAGAATGAGGAGGTCAATAGAATCCGTTCCCTAAATTGCAATCTTGCAAGTCCAGAGCTATTGACCTACTGCATCCGTTAAGTTGCATTTTCCCTTACGTCCCCTCTTTCCGTCCCGGCTGTACACCTTCGGGGGTATGGGAAAAATTAATTTTTGTTGACATGATAAATAAAAACTGATATTTTAAATATCATGTATAAAAGAATAATAGATTTTTCCCTTCCTCCTGAAACGAGTTGCTTTTTGTGGGGACCCCGCCAAACAGGGAAGAGTACTTTGCTCCGCGAGAGGTTTCCCTTTTCAAGACGATATGACCTTCTCCTTTCCGAAGAATATCGGCGTTTGGTGCATCAACCATCCATAATTCGTGAGGAGTGCTTGGCTCTTCTAAAGCGTGGTGAATTGAAGAATCAGCCAATCATTGTGGACGAAGTTCAAAAGGTCCCCGATCTTCTGGATGAGATCCACTGGTTAATTGAGAACAAGAGGCTCAGATTTATTCTCTGCGGGTCAAGCCCCCGAAAATTAAAACGAGGACAGGGTAATCTTCTTGGGGGAAGGGCGGTTCGTTATGAACTTTATCCTCTCGTTTTCCCGGAGGTCCCTGATTTTTCCCTGGAAACGGCCCTGAATGACGGACTTTTACCCACACACTATGGCAGCCCCATTTCACGAAAGCGACTCGAAGCTTATGTGGGGGATTATTTGAAAGAGGAAATCACCGCGGAGGCGGTTACGCGGAACATCCCCAGTTTCAGCCGTTTCTTGGAGATCGCTGCTTTGGGCAATGGAGATATTATCCAGTTTAGCAATATCGCGCGGGAATGTGCCGTCAGTTCCCCTACGGTTAAATCTTACTATCAGATTTTAGAAGACACCCTCATCGGTAGATTTGTCCCGGCATTTCAGAAACGCCCTAAACGCCGTGTGATTCTTGCCCCCCGTTTCTATTTCTTTGATGTTGGCGTGGTCGGTTTCCTTACCCGGCGTGGACGAGTCGAGCGAGGTTCCGAACTTTTCGGAAGAGCTTTTGAGCATTTCCTCTTTATGGAGCTATCCGCCCATACCAGTTACTCGGGATTGCGCTATCCGATTTCCTACTGGCGAACTGCATCCCAAATAGAGGTGGATTTTATTCTCGGGGATCACGAGATTGCTCTTGAACTCAAAGGAACAGCATCTGCCCAACCGCATCATCTCCGAGGACTTATTGCTTTTGGTGATGAATACAAGACCCGCCGTCGAATTCTGGTAACCTGTGACCCTAAACCGCGACTATTTGAAAACAAGATTGAAATCCTTCCCTGGAAAGTATTTCTGGAAGATCTTTGGGCTGGCAAGATCATCCGCTAAATGCCTGTTCGAGACTCGCTCAGACCGAACTC
>Ga0315289_10003538_pt1 | contig 23598 bp, 22 predicted proteins | sample YL17G11_40_MG_FD_203452 | JGI IMG/M metagenome (GOLD analysis project Ga0315289, IMG submission 203452) | Sediment microbial communities from Yellowstone Lake, YNP, Wyoming, USA - YL17G11_40 | ecosystem: Environmental > Aquatic > Freshwater > Lake > Sediment | place: USA: Wyoming | collected...
CCCCTTCGAGCGGAGCACTCACGCTGCCCGTGGCCATGTTGAACGAAGCGCACTTCGCCGAGTTTCATCAGCCGCATCTGGTACACGGGGTAGCCGGCTGCGTGCTTGAGCCATTTGCCCTGCAGGATCATCTTTGAGGGCACGAGGAAACCGCTGTGCGCGTCATCTGCGATTGCCTTCTTGCACTCATCGGCCAATTCAGGACTGAAACGCTCGTCCGCATCGAGATGGAAGAGCCATTCATGTTTGAATGGAATATGGTCAATGGCGAAGTTCCTCTGGCTCGCGAAGTCGTCGAATTGTCGCTGGACGAAGCGGGCGCCTGATTCTCGTGCGACCTCTTCCGTGCAATCCTCGCTGTAGCTGTCCAGAACGACTGCGTCATCGCACCAGGCAACTGACTCCAGGCAACTCCGGAGATTCTCCGCCTCGTTAAGCGTCGGGATCAGTACCGAAAGACTCATTCTCGACCTCCTTTCAGGCGTCTGTCCCGGAGCGGTCGGGCCGGTGTTCCCGCACACACTTTCCACTCAGGGATGTCATGGAATACGCTCGATCTTGCCCCGACCACCGCTCCCTCTCCTATGCTTACTCCGGGGCCGACGAAAACGTCTGCGCAGACCCAGGCCTGGTCACCAACGACTATCGGAGCCGTTACGAGCTGCATCTGAGGATCGGCGTCGTCATGTGTAGCCGTGCACAGGTAGCTGTACTGGGAAACCGTCGCGTGCGCGCCAATCCTGATGTTGTCTACGCAGTAGCAGTCAACCTGGTGGGAAAGGCAGCCATAATCGCCGATCTCAAGATTCCAGGGTGCCCATATCTTGCAGCTTGGCTGAATGCGTGCACCCCGGCCCACCTTTGCACCGAAAAGGCGCAGGAGAAACCGCCGCCACCAATGAAAGACCCCGGGGCTTGGCCTGAAGAGCAGCAGCCAGACCAGGCCCCAGAGGCACCGTCCCAGCTTGTTCTTGAAGCTGTGGGGGCTTGGACAATGCGAAACGTCAACGCAGACTGACTTGCCTTGGTTCACTTCGCTGGTTTCTCGTGTGGGCAGGGTGACGGTTGGGTCGTTTGGCTGCGGCTTGCTGAGCTTTGCATGTTGAGGTGAAACGGCCTATGAACACGGGTCATTCTGAGCTCGCCGCGGGGCGAGCGAAGAATCTCGTCGTAACTCCGCGTGGCTCCCATACTTGCGTACAGATCCTTCGTCCGCCCGACGGCGGACTCAGGATGACGGACGGCGTGCCCCTTTTCACTCTAACGGCCAAGACTCAATAGGTCATGACGCACTTAGGCTTGTCGCCCCCGTCCAGGAGCCACTGATAGACCTCAATCATCTGCCTTGCCGCCCGGTCCCACCTGTACTTCGTTTCGATGAGCTGGCGCCCACGTTGCCCCATCTCTCCGAGTTTCTCAGGAGGCAGGCTCATGGCTTCCTTAAGGGCCTCTGCCAGGGGTGCCACGCCGACGTCGATCCACCAGCCGCAGCGCCACTCAACCAGGTCCCGCCAGGGAGCGCCCTTTGTCGCGATGACAGGCGTGCCGCAAGCCAACGCCTCGGCCACCACCAGGCCGAAGTTCTCGCTCTTGCTCGGCAACACAAGGACTTGTGCGTCTGCCAGCAACTTTGATTTCGTTTCTCCGTAGACAGGCCCGCACAGACGGACGGATGACTGGAGATTCAAGGCCTCGATCTCAGCTTGCAGCTTCTTCCGGTAGTGTTCAGGCCCGTTCCCGGCGACAAGGAGCTTCCATACTCCTGGGCTGTGCATCGTCCAGGCGCGCAAGAGGGTCTCCAGGCCCTTGTGGGGATGCAGCCGGCCCAAGAAGACAACGTTTCTCGTTGGTTCTGCTCGCTTCTCGCTGGGAGGCGCGTACTCGTCCAGGCTCACACCGTGCGGTATCACTGCCACTGGCTGCCTTAATCCGCAGTCTCTGATGCTCTGGAGTTCTGCCGGGGACGTTGCGTGAAAGCAGGCGGCCGCGCGCAGATTAGCATCTTCGTACAGGCGACGGGCGATCCTCTTCTTCCAGGATGATCGCTGAAGTGCGGCCTCTTGCAGCATCCCGTGTGGGCTGATGATGAGGGGCTTGTGTGCTTCGGTCGCAGCCTTTCTCAGGTACAGGTTTGGAGGCAGCCACATCCCGTTGCTGTGCATGACGTCGTATTTGCACCCGTTCTCTCTCAGCCAGGCGCGCATGGCGGGGGAGTAGTCCGATCCCAGCACGTGGTAGCCCTTGACCAGTTGAAGGTCCACCGCCTTGGACGGAGCCAGGACGCGTGACCTGTTGTCACAAACCGTAGAAAGAAGTGTCACGCGATCGGCAATGCAGGCGAGCTTGTCGCAAAGAGCGGTCACGCAGGCCGAGGGTCCACCCTTCTCGGTGTCCAGCGCAGCGATGCCGTGCAGTATTTTTAGAGCCTCTGACGAAATGCCGCGTGAGCCGCGTTGCGCCTCCGGCCGGATGGATGTGAGGAAGGGCGGCGACGCCGTGCCAGGGTCAGGCACGGCGAGGCGCCCTGACGCCGCAGACGCCGGCCCGAGGCGCAACCCGGAGGGACGGGGCGTCTTTGGCTGCATGCCTGTGTCGCTAAGGCTCGGCGCATCGGACCCCTTATGCGCCGTCGCCCACGCTCCTTGGCCTGCAGCGAAATACACCCCGTCGCGGCCACGGGTCATTTTGTCAGAGGCTCTTGGGCTCATCGAGGGAACCAATCGTCGAGCACTTCACAGAGTCTGTTCGCGCCGGCTTCGGGCGTCCATCCTTCAACCGATTCCCGGGCGAGTCGTCCCATTCGTGTGATCTCGGCGGGGTGGCGGACGAAGTAGGCCATTCTTTCCGCCAGCGATTCGGCGCTTACAGGATTGGCAAGCAGGAAGCCGTTTCTCCCGTCTTCGACGAAATCAACCCCTGCTCCGCAACTCTCAGTGGTCACGACGGGCATGCCCGCGGCAAGTGCTTCGGGCACCACCATGCCCCAGCCGTCGAACCTGGTGGGATGAACGAGGACGTCAGCGTCTCGGAAGACGCCGTGACGACTGCGCCAGCCAACCTGTCCCTTGAACTCGACGTGAGCAAGGTCATTGTCTCGACAGTACTGCTCCAGCTCCGTCCGCAGCTCGCCACCACCCACGAAGACCAGCCGATGCGCAAGGCCTTTCCTCAGGAGAATCTCGGAGGCTTGAAGCGCCTGCCCAGGATCCTTGCGTCGGCACAGCATTCCGCACACAAGGAAGTGCGGAGCTTCCCTGCCGGTCGCCCCGTTACGGACGATGGCACGGAACTCACGGGCAGCTTCGTAGTACTGGAAATGGGCAATCCGCGCCGAGGAACATAGATGCCCGTACTGCTTAACCCCATTGAAGCTTATCGTCAGAGCGCCGCTGCTCATGCTCAGCAACTGGCGCACGGAAGCATCTCTCAGCCTTGTCTTCAGCCGTCCCGCAAGGTAATCCTGGCCGGGCGGTTCCCCAAGCAGCAGCCAGGGCCTGCGAACCAGTGTCAAAGCCAGCATGCTCAGAAGGCTTGTGGGCATTGTGTAGAGGCAGACTATCGGGACGTATCCCTGGTGCACGTAGCCGAGCAGCGCTCCCACGGCGGCGGGGTTGAACGGAAGCCGAGTCCCGATTGGCACGCGTGGAAGGGTCCCATTCGGAAAGCCTCTGAGGTCAGGCCCCCAGCTTCGCTCCGGGTCCGCCGGGCTCGCGAAGAGCACGTGGAGACACATCCGGGTGTGACGATGTATTGCACGAAAGAGGTCCGCCATGTGTGGACTTGGATGATTACACAGGAATAGGACTTTGTGCTTCACGTGATTTCGCTAACTGGCATTGGTGGATGTCGTCAGGTCTTGGGGTTCTGCGCGGAGCACTCCAATGGTCGATAGGGCGCCGATGGCCAGCCAGAAAACGAGCTGGACCGGGTTTCCTGGCCCCATCAACCAGGGCTCGCCGACAAGGTTTACCGACAAGCCGATGACGATGGCTGCGCCTTGGTACAGATGAACGTAGTCGGGTAGATAAGCATCCGGCCTCCGAAGCAAACGTAAGCCCTGCCAATAAGCGTAAATGAGAACCGAAAGAAAAGCCGCGGCCCCCATGCTGCCAACGGAGGCGAGCAGACCGAAATAGCCTCCGCCGTCGGTAATGCTCCCTATTGACGATACCCCGACTTCCATACCCTTGGCCCGCGATGACACGCCGTAGCCTACCCCCAAGTAGGGGGACTCGCGGAAATCATTCATGCACTGTTGCCATCGATTCATCCTCGAGCTGAGAACTCCTCCGTATGTTCGCGTTCTCACGAAACTACCGTAGTGGGGAGCGAGCAGATCGAAAGACAGATAGGCCGCGCCGGCCAGGATGAACACAATCAACAGGCTGACGGCTCTGCTCCCGCGGTGCCTTGCTTGTGATGCAACCCAGAAGGCGAACACCGCGGCCAGCGCGGTGGCAGAACCCCGGGAGCCCGTGAGCACCAGATTGAACAAGCAGAGAACGATTACCGTCCCACTCAGCAACGTCCGTAAGGGCCATCCGTGCCTTTCCCAGTCGGCCGTGAATCGCCAGGCCCAGAGCGAAAAAGTGATGAGGCTTATCAGGCCCACCGTATTGGGATTGACGTCCAAGCCTCCCCTGAACCGTTGCTGCTGGTAGGCGGTGGGATCCGCCAGCCCAAGCATGCAGCCAATCAGCATTAATGCCATGAGCCAGGCGAACGCGTCAAAACACCACTTCCAGTCTTCCCTTCTCAGCTTTCCCGGCAAAAGGCAAACCCCCAGCGCGATTTCCATGGCCAGGGCCGTCCACTTGGCCACCGCCAGCAGGGAGAATTCGGAGATCAGCGCGCTCGCAAAACAAACGAGAAGGTAAAGCCCAGAAAACGCAAGTGCACTGCCGGAACGCCTTGTCCTTTCCGGCAAAACCGCAGCGCCGAGTAGACACAGCGACAGACCCACCCAGCGCAGAGTCGCAGCGAGGTGAGCAACGCCAAGGACTCCAACGAATGTCATAAAGAAACCGACCAGCATGAACAGACAGGAGGCTCTGAACCACCAAGGCGCCCCTGTCACCTGCGCGAAAGACCCTCTGACCAGATTGCGCCTCATGACTGCGCTGTTTGATATCGTGGTCACGTATTCCTCCGGAAGAACCTGCCCGTCAGGCTCACAGGCTGGCTGCGCCTTTACCGTTCAACGAGGCGTCGTAAATGCCCTTGACCTGGGCGGCTATTGCGCGCATGTTGAAATGCTCACGGACGACTCTGAATCCCTCCTCGGTCATCGCGTCCGCTCGTCGGGGGTCGTTCAGAAGGTCATTCACAGCGTTTGCGAGCGGCCGGGGCGAACGCTGTTCAAGGAACACGCCGGGAGGTGAATTGCACAACTCCAGTATCTCGGATGTCCCGCCTTTCGGGACAAAGCCTGCCACGGGCGTGCGCAGGGCGAAGACCTCGAGCAACGTGGTAGGGAGCTCTTCGTGCATCGACGTAAACAGGAACACGTCGAAACCTCTGAGCAGGTCCGACGTATCTTCCCGGAAGCCCAGCCAATGGATCCGGTCCGCTATGCCCAGCCTGTTTGCCGTCTGCTCCAACGGACGTCTCAGCGGCCCATCGCCGACTATGGCGAACTGAACATCGCCCCTCATGAGTGAGAGGCACTTTGCGGCCTCCAAGAACACTTTCCAGTCCTTCTGTGCGGCCAGGCGGCCGACACCTCCGACCACCCTGGCGCCTTCGCCGGCGCCCCTGGGAACTCGGCCCCCAGATGGCCGTTTCGCGTTCAAACCCTCCACGTCCAGGCCGTTGTAGACCACTGTCATGCGCCCGGCCGAGACGCCCAGGTACTCCGTCAACATGCGACCTGTGTAACGCGAGACAGGCAGGATGCGGTCGATCCGATGCCCGACGGCAGCCCACAAGGCGCGAGTCGCGGACAGGTTCGGCGCATCCGGAATGGAACAATGCTCGGAATAGATCAACGGGATGTGAGGGAACAGGCGCATGGCCAGGGCGGGCAGGAAATGCAGCTCATGGAAGTGAACTATGTCGGGCCTTACGTCCCGAAGCAACCTGCAGAAAAGGGAAAGCAGCCCGGGAGCATGGCCATGCCTTGCTCCCAGCACATGCACGGGGACGCCTTCTCTTTTCATCGCCTCAGACACCTCGCCGGGCTGCATCAACACGCAAAGGTGGGCGTCAATACCTGTTGGACTCAAGCCGCGCACCAGTGCCTGGACGTGCCGCTCGATTCCCCCTAACCCGCCGTGGCCCAATACGTATAGGACTCGAAGCCCGCCCATGCCCTCAGAACCTCTTCTGCTTTGGAGCCTCTAACAGAATGCCGCGTGAGCCGCGTTGCACCTCCGGCCCGAGGCGCAACCCTACGGGACGGGTCATTCTGTTAGAGGCTCTTAGGACAGAGATGATCTCCTCGTTCATCCTGTCGTGGATCTTGTCCCAGTCATACTCAGCGGCAGCTTCCCTGGCGCGGCGGCCCATTCTCCTGCGCAACGTTTGATCACCAAGGAGCTTGCAGATGGCCTTTGCCATCGCATCCGGATTCTCCGGCTCCACGAGAAACCCGTTGTCGCCGTCCTTCACGTATTCGCGCGCCCCCGGCGTGTCCACTGCCACAACTGGTTTGCCAAGCGCAAAGTACTCTCCGATCTTCAACACGTAGTTCCAGTAGAATCGAGGCAGAGGCTTGTATGCATAGACGCAGATGCAGCATTCAGCGGCAAGTTCCATTGCGCGTTCATGGGTCTGCCACTCAGTTATCTCGACCGCCGAGTCGAGACCCAGCTTCCGTATCACTCCGCACAATTCCTCTCTGAATGCGGGATCCACTTCGCCTATGAGCCGGAGTCGGGCCTCGGGACAGTTCTTTCTGACCACGTCCAGAGCCTCGACGGCTAAGCCAGCCCCCTTTTCCTTGCTGACGTTTGCCACGACTCCGATCAGTCGGCCGTCGACCGCGCCTTTGTCGCGAGCCTTCGCAATGCGATTAAGGGCGACCCCATTGGGCAGAAAGAAGACCCGCGAGCTGGCAACCCGCAACTCCTCAAGCATGCCAGGGGCGATGTTGCAGCATACCATGGAACTGCGATTGAGAAAGAACCGTATGATTGTCTGTCTTGTCTTTCCCAGCAATCTGGAGAGAAGGTCTGTTCGCTCGGCCTGGACGGGGTACGGATGGTCCCAACAGAAGACGATCCAAGGCAGCCGCAAGGCGATCTTGATCAGCCACCCTATGGCCAGGCTCGCCTCGTCCGTCCCCGTGCATATGGCGTCGGCTCGGATTCGAGAGGATACATGCAATGTATTCTTTGTTGCGGCCAGAATGTAACTGACCAGCCACAGCGGAGACTTATGGCGCGTGTCTCTGCATTCCAGCTCTACCACGCGAAGCCGGTTGCGAATCTCCGGCGGCACAGTGGCGCCGGCGGGTACGAGCAGTGTCACGCGGAAACCTCGCGCCAGACCCAAAGGCCTTTGGTACTCGTTTGCGTTTGGCGATTCGGTGATCGAGCGCCTAAGGACGTAAAGGACAGCGGGGGGCACTGCTTGTCTCCGTTCGGAGCTGAGGACCAGTCGGCTTTCGCGAAGCCGCGTCAGCTATCGCTTGGCGTCTTCGCAGGTTGGCCCAGGGGACGAAGGATCCGTGAAATCAGGGTGCCAGTACCGCCAGATGGTACGAATGAACGCTCGCGCCTGACGGCTGAACGGGATACTGACAACGGCTTTCGCCACAGCCCACAGGGCGTAGAACGCCTTGGCCAGGAATTCCCGAAGCACACGGAAACGGCCCTGGAGAGCGGCTGGATGACTGCCTGGCCTTCGTGTGCCGCACGACGGGGCAGGCTCCCGTGCGTTTTCGCGGGGCGTTTGTGGCTCACCGGCCGCAGTCCGTTTCTCCGGGATGAGGTGCCAACCATAGTCGCTGTGGCCTCCTGCGATCTCATGCCCAAAATGCGCGGCGTGCGCCACGCTTGGGTCCCAGGCTGCGAAGATGTAACCCTGTTTGCGCATCCACCTCGAGAGTGCGATTTCAACGTTCTGGCCGCCCGCCCACTGCGGCAGCCCCTCCGCGATTGCGCGCCGCATGAACTCTGTCCGTCCGTAGTGCGGATTCAGACTGTAGAACTGACCCTGTGCCCAGATGCCGTTCGTCAGCTCCCCCAACTGCTTGTCTTCCAGGAGGAGCTCTTTCTGCTTGGGGATCCTGACCTGTGCCAGGTTCGGAAAGCGCCCAAGTGCCTCCAGAGCTTCCTCCAGCGGCGGGAGTCTGGTCAACTCCCAATCATCCTCGCACCAGAAGAAGTACGGCGATTCCAGAAGCGCAATCGCCTGGCAGATGTTCGAAGAATAGCCCTGCCGCGGGACACCTATGATCAGTTTGGTGAACCAGGACACTTCCGGCAGTTCAAGGATCCGTGGGTCCATCCCGTCTATTGCCAGAATTCGTCGCGAGAATTGCTCACACGCAGGGTGCGGGCGCAGGCCGCGGACCATCCTATCCAGGCATTTGTCCCGTCCAACGCTGCTGAAACATAGAAGGTCGACACTTGGGCTCACTGAATCTCGCATTCTGATGGCAAGAACAAGAAGTTATCCTTACTGTCGTGACGTAAATCCGACAAAGCGGGAGAGCGCTTGCCAAGGGATGCTCTGTAGTCCTCATTCATGGCATAGCATTGGTATCCGAGCGGCTCAAGAAAGCGCGCGATGTCCTGCGGTTCGTATCGAAACCGGGAGGTCATGCCGTGATGCACCTCGAGCATGAGCTTGGGCCGGTCCCGCCAAAGGACCTCTGAAGCTCCTCTAAGAGCGGGCAACTCCGCGCCCTCTATGTCCATTTTGATGAAGTCGACTCTCGAGATTCCCGCGGAGCGGACCAAATCGTCAATCCGAACTGCCTTAACTGTCAGTGTGGACTGCTCGATGCCTTCGATGCCGACACCATAAAGGTCGGCGTGACGCCGCGGATCCATTGGACAGCCCATCTGCACCGTCCCATTGCACTGCCATGCCGCAACCTGGTAAAGAGAGACGTCCTTGCAGCAGTTAAGGCGAACATTCTCTCGTAACTCTCGGAAGGTTTCGGGAATTGGTTCCAGAGACATCACCCGGCCGTGCACACCGACTTTCGACGCAGCAAGCAAGGTGTAGATTCCGATATTCGCGCCGACATCCAGAACTGTATCTCCCGCTCGCAGCAGCCTGGAGAACAGTTCTTCGCTCTTTCTGTCTTGCGTACCGAAGTAATAAAGCCTCTGCTGATAACCGTCGCACATACGGCACAATACCTGACTCCCGAACCAAAGTTCGGAAAGCGCGAGTTCGTCGGGGTCTAGTTTCAAAAGGTCACTAAACCTACGGACCACTCCTTCCTTTTTCCAATGATATGGGAAGTACCTTGCGTATACGCGCAAAATACGTCTCAGCCGTTTTTTCATTGCATCACATCACATAAGCTGCAGAACTTGCCGTCCCACATCCGTGAATCCTCGCCGTCCAGATCTGTCCGGCAGCGGGGACATCGAAAATGGAGGGGGCGGCCTTCAGGCGCTGTTGCGGAACCGGCGAGGTCATTCTGAGCGGAGCGAAGAATCTCGTTCCTGCAGCGCTCCAGACCCTTCGCTGCGCTCAGGGTGACAACTCTACGCTCGTCCCGGGGCGGCTTTGGCAATAATCCCTCAGGAGGCATCAAAGAGATCCCCAATGATTGTCTTGCGAAGCGGCTTTCCTATCGAAGCCAGTATCTGCTCATCTCGCGTATGAACGTTCTGACTTTGGCCGAGAAGGGCATGGCCAGAAGTATCACAGGGAAGGCAAGCGCGCAGACGAACCAGTCGTGCGCCAGATACCACAGCCGCCTGCCACGCCGCAGGTCGTGTCGGTCGTTTGCATATCGGAACTGCGAATAACCCTTCATCTTCCTCAGCTTCGCCTCTGCATCTTCAGTGTCGCACAGTTGGATTTCCTCGCCGGACCATATGTCGTGGTATTGGCGCTCTCCGGGAGGTATGGTTGAGTGCATGCCGATATGCTCACACTGTGGCTGCCCGTCAGCAATCACTCCGTACAGTAAACCCCTTCTTCGCGTCCATTCCGTGAGAGCATCCTCGATGTTGTGGCCCTTTGCCTCCCGCTGAAACGCGAGGTCATTGCAGAACTCCCTGATAACAGCGGTGCGGCCGAAGTGGGGGTGCAGATGGTAGAGGAAGTCCGAAAGCGCGATGTCGTCCTGAGCCATCCCGCGGTTCATGTCTCTAAGTGCAGGCTGTGTTTCCCTCTGAAGGCGTACCTGGGCCATGGCAGGATTCGCTTCAAGGGCGGCCACAATGTCGTCTGCATGAGGCCAGCGATGAATAACACAGTCGTCCTCCAACCAGAAGAAGTATGGCTCCGACACCAGCGCGAAAGCCCTTTGGACGCTTGCGAAGTAACCGGCGCGCCTGTGCGAAACCAGGATGTGATCGAAGTTGTGCCGCTCTGCCAACTCCCAGCATTCGGGGTCGTGGCCATCCAGAGAGAAGACTTTCTGCCCGAAAGATGTGTTCGCCTGATTCAGCGAATCGAGTGCCCGGCGCAGCTCTCGTCCTCTCCCTGCTGCTGCGAAAACGACCAGGGCAACGCCATGCCCGCTCGACCGTCGGCCGTTCACGCCCTGGGCCTCGCTTGCTTCTGTGCAGGTCAAATTGCCCTCTCCGGGTCGGGGTCTTGAACGCATCTCGGGCTGGTTCGCAGCAGACTCTTGCAGCGGCGCACTGCGTAGGCTGCGGAGAGCCCCATAAACGTGCCGACTGACGTGCCGGCGTCCATCCTGAGTGCTCGGAGCAACTGGTCAGCCGCCGTGCGGACTCTGCCCCTCAGCAGGCACCGTCCCGCAGCCCGTGCAGTGAAACCAGCGAACAGGCGCGTCCACTCTCTGCGTGCCGGCGGGCTTATGCAGTCCTTGTATCGGAATACGACGTCGCAGATCTCTGCCAGGAACATGGGCTGCTGGAGCGAAGTCTTGCTCGCGCTGTGGGTTCTGAAGCGTGCCACTGGACTGTCAAGAGTCACCGCAGACGTACGCCTCAGGACGCGCAGAGTTATGTCCCAATCCATGGCGAAGCTCAGGGATTCATCCAGCGGCGCCAGGTCCCGCAAGACCGTCACGGGAAGAAAGACGCCGGGTTGATGGTAGGAGCCGTTGGGGCAGAGGTGAAGCATGTTCTCGAAAGTCAACTCAGAGTTCGTGAACTCTTTGGCACATCCGCGTCCGTCAAAGCTGATGACGGTGCCGCAGATAACCCGGCCCGGACTGAAGGCCGCCGCTTCTCCCAGAGTCCGCAGTGCTCCACGAGCCAGGAGATCGTCAGAATTGATCCAGTTGAAAAGCTGTCCGGAGACGTGCTCAAGTCCCTTGTTGATGGCGTGGGCCTGGCCGCGATCCGGTTCTGAGATCCAGTAAGCCAGCCAGGGTTCGTATCTTCTGATGATGTCAGGTGAGTTGTCTGTAGACCCGCCGTCAATGACTATGTACTCAAGGTTTGGATAGCCCTGCAGAAGAACCGACCGAATGGTCTCCTCAATGAATTGCCCCTGGTTGTAGCTCGGCGTGACGATGCTGATGCACGGCCACTGACGCCCGTCCTCCATTCGGTCCGGAAGCCGAAGGCTCTCTTCAGTCCACGGCCAGCCGGCCTTGCCTGGTGGCACGTCCGGCAAATCTTTCGACTCAGGGCAACGCATTCTTAAGTGCCTGCGAGCGGCGGGCTGCATGCGACCTTGCGGCTATTGCTCGGCCATGCCGCTCGACGCCCGCACAGGGATCTTCCGCGTCAGTGGCGGATTCCCCGCATCACGCTGTACAGGCAGGCAGCCTTCTCTCGTTTCAAGCGATCTGCGAATGATTTGTTTAACACGATCCACACTTATCTCCAGCATGCACGGCGGGCGGGCGGAAGGGCACTCCAGGCAGCTATCGGCGTGGCCGTGGGCCAAGCACGGCCCGCAGTCTGGTTTCGACCACACTACGGTATGCGCTTCTCCGAACGGCGCAAAACGGTGCGGACAACTGGGGCCGAACAGCGCGACCGTCGGCGTCCCGATCGCCGCGGCCATGTGCGTGGCCCCCGTGTCGTTGCCTATATACAGGGCACACCGCCGCATCAACGCCGCCGCTTGTCGAAGGGTGGTTCTGCCCATTGTGTTGACCACCCCGGAGCCGACCGCCTGTTCGATTTCAGCCCCGATGTCACACTCCTCGGCCGCGCCCGTCAACAGCACGTGCGCGCCCATGTCCCTGGTGAGCCAGCGTACGACCTCGATGAAGTTCTCCACGGGCCACGCCTTGAGCCGCGATCCTCCCGGCGAAGGACCGACTGCGATCACCAACGCCCCCGGCTTCACGCCGCAGTCTGCCAGGATTGCCTCTGAATAGACCTCGTCGTTCCTGCGCAGCCAGAGTTCGGCTCTATCTTGCTGCACTGTCCCGCCGAGAAAACGGATCACGTGCAGGTTGTGCTGCACTTCGTGTTTTAGCGCATCGCTGTTAATCGTATGCGTGAAAAGGCAATCGTAGTCCGTGTTGGTGAGCTTCTTTCGTTCCGTCACGTTCTCTGAATAACCCACCCGCCACGGAGCCCCGCTGAAATACGCTACAAAGGCGGCGCTGTAATTGTCCGTGTCCCAGCGAGGAACGATGGCAAGGTCGAAATGTCGGCGCCAAAGATGCTTCCGGGCAAAGCAGAACGCCCGCCAGTGGCGGCGCAGCCTGCGCAGGCGGCCGCGAACGTTCGGGTTGTAGACCAGCACTTCGTCCACGTAGGGGCAAGGTTTGACGAGGTTGTAGGCGGGCGGGCCGACTGCGAGTACGATCCAGGCATGCGGCAGGTTGCGCCGGAGTTCCCGGAGAAACGGCGTCGTCATCACCACGTCGCCGATCCCATCCGGGCGGACCACCAACGCCCGCTTCACGCGCGACAAATCCCCATTGCCTGACCTCGACCGCACGCCCATGATGTTCAGAAGCGGCTCGCCAATCAGCCGCGCTGCACGCGGAGATGCTAGCCGGTCCAAGGCCGGCCTGCCCAGACACTGGATGCGGCCTTTCAAGTCTCTCAGGATATTTGCCACCTTGAATTCTCCCGACGTCAGCACGAGGCTTGCACAGTCTCTTTGACCAGGTGGGTTGCGCTGGCAATGGCGTTGACATAGTCGCTCCAGGTCTCGGATCGCAGTGCCAGGAGGCGCTCCTGCCACTGCGTGCGAAACCGAAGCAGATTCTCAAGTCCCTCTTCCAGCCGTTCGACACTCGCGTCCTTCACATAGAGACAGGGCAACCCTATTGCACGAACCATGAGGAGCCGCGTGTCTGTGCCTACCGCTACGGAAGGGATTCCCATGCCCGCCAATCCGACGGAGGCGTGCATTCGGTTGCACAGGGCAACTGCACAGCCCGACGCCTGGTCGAAATACTCGCTGGGCGTCTTTGGCCACATGCGCGGCAGCGTCGAGTCGAGTTCCTGCGCCGACTGATACTCGGCCTGGTTGTGGCACAAGAATGCCAGCTTGTGCCGCCGCCGCAGGCGACCAATGAGGCGCTTCGCCGTTTCGCGCCACGCGTTATCCTCGATCCCCTGGTCCCATTCGTAGTGTCCGCCGCCGCGCATGTAGTTGATCAGGACAGTCTCGTTACCCGGGCCCGCGCTTGGAGCGCCTCCAGCCGCGAGCAGGGCGCTGCACGGTATCATCATTGCCTGCGTGCCCAGAGAGCCACACAGGCTTTGCGCCAGCGTGTCTCGCACTGTTGTGAGCCGACAGTAGTCCAGGATGGCGCGCAGGTACTCGGCATCCCTGGGATCGTCAATCCTTGTGGGTCGTCGCTCCCAGGGATAGCACGACCCCATGGCGAGGTTCAGGACGGGTATGCGTTCAGAGAGTCTCCCAACCACGTGATGCCACAACGGCTCCGCCCACTCGCAGCGGTGGCACCCCGGCCAGAATACAGGTGCGCCGCACTGGACAATCAGGTCGCAAGTGTCAAAGGCGCTGAATCTCAATCGCGATGCCAACCTCTCAACGAGCCGGCTCGCACACGTCCGGCCTCTGGGCAAGTAGTGGGTGAGCTTCGCAAGATGGACGGGATGCCAATCAGGATAGACTGTCAAAGGTTCGTGCTTGTTGACGGCAACGAACTCGATTTCGCGATCTCTGAAGACCTCCCGCAGGACCAGGCAAATCCCCTCCCTTATGAAGCGATCGCCGATATTGACGTTCAGCGTAGTGATCAGTCCAACGCGCATCCGCCGTTCCCTTGTCGGCTAACCGGGCTCGGGACTCCCGGCACGGCCGCCGCTTCTCCCGCGCAGGAACTCAGGAGCCCTGCCTCTCTGGCCCAATTCAAGGTATCCGCGATGCCCCTTTTCAAGCTTACCTGGGGCGTGAACCCGAGGACGTCCCGAGTCTCGTCCATGGAGCAGGCTCTGTGAACCCTCTTGCCGGGGCCGGCCATCAGATACGTGATGAAGTCCATGTGTCTCCTGTGCCTGTGATAGGCGCACCGCAACCTGAGGTAGACTTCATCTATACGTTTCCTTTCCCTTATGCGCACCTGCTTGCCGAGACTGTCCGCGCAGATGCGGAACAATTCCGAGATGGTGGCATATTCCCCGGCCAACGTGACAGTCGGTGCATGCGCGATGCATCGGTGCGCTGCCAGAATCCCCTCCGTCACGTCGTCGTTGTGGACGGGGTGGATGTATCTGTCTCCGTAGACCGGCAGGAATTCGAGCAGTCTGTTGCGGCTCAAGATTGCCTCAGCTATGTCCACGATGAAGCTGAAGTGCCCGCGTCCATACACGTTCCCTATTCGCAGGACGACGGCAGGAAAATGCCGGCGCGCAGCGCTGATGACCAACTGCTCTGCAAGCGCCTTGGCCTCGCCATAGGGACTGATGGGCCTGCATGGCTGGTGCGGCGGGGCTGGGACATCCTTCCTTTTCACAGGTCCTACCGCTTCGATGCTGCTGGCGTAGACGAACTTCTTCGCCCCAGTCTTCATCGCCAGGTCCAAGACGTTCCGCGTGCCCTGCACATTTGTCTTATAGAGTTCCTGTCTGCTGCCGAAATAGTTGAGTGACGCCGCCAGGTGAAATACCGCGTCAAACCGATCTCCTCTCAACGCGATCCGACGCATGGCTTTCTCGTCCGCCACGTCAGCCTCGCATACAGTCAGGTTTCCGTCGCCCAGAGCGCCAGCGTTCTGCCTGTTGCGGGTGACGAGCGTGACGTCCCATCCCTCCCGAAGGATCCTTCGTACGAAGGGCCTCCCAACGAATCCCGTGCCTCCTGTGACAAATGCTTTCATTGCGCTTCAGGTCCGTCTGCCTGGCAGCCTGCCAGGGTTGAGGTGAGGCTCTTGGGTGCGGCAGAAGCATCGGCCCAGCCTTCCTTGATCGGCAGCTTCTGCACGATGAACCTATGTTTGCCCCGGCTCGTCTTCGGTATGTCTTCCACGAACCGAATGCAGAGCCATGTTCCATCTCCGAGTTTCCGTTCAATCTCCCCGCGTATGCATTCGGTGCGCCGGACCTCATAGGAGGGCTTCCTTACGATGCTCAACACGATCTCCCCGGGGGTATCCTGATAGAACTGATAACACAGGACGTCGTCGAATATGTCGGAGTGGAGGTTGAGCGCGGTATTGGGGATCAGCCTGCCGTTCCGCGCAACGAGGAACTCCTGCATCCGCCCGGAGATCCGCTCGACCAACTGGTAGCAGCGGCCGCACGCGCTGCATCTGCGCTTGCCCAGGATGGCTCTGTCCCCCGTTCGGTAGCGAATGAAAGGAGTGGCCCAGTTGTAGAAGCCCGTAAGCACGATCTCTCCTTCCTTGCCCTCTTCTGTGACGGGCGCCCCCTGAGCATCGAGCAGCTCCATGCAGCCGGCCTCCGGCGAGAAGTGGTATTGCTCGCTGTGTTCGCAGCGCGACGCGAATCCTGCATACTCCGCCATACCGTACCAGTCCAGTGTGCGGCATCCCAGGATGTCGGTGACGTACCGGCGCTGGGTCTCGTAGAACACCTCGGAGGCCGTGATGACGCCCTGGACATTCATGTCAGATACGCCATAGTCCTTAACGAGCTGCGCGAAGAGTGTGACGGTGGAAGGAAAACCCATCACGAACTGGGGGCGAAAACTCCGGATTGTGTCAACGTATGAGGGGAAGGATTCGTGGTCCAGGGACGAGATGGACACATAAAGCAAGTTCCTGTGGGCCGAGTACTGAAGCGGCCCGTCCCCGAGAGATGCCGTGAGATCCAGGGCTCGACACCGCGGCGTGTAGCCGATGCGCTTCCACATAATCAGCTTGAAGGCCTCCGCCACGCCGTCGTTGTATCGCGAGATGTGATAGAAGCCGGTTGGCGTCCCTGTGGTGCCGCCTGAGGTAACGTACTGCAAGTGCTCCTGCGGGATGTTCCGAGCGAGGTATAGGTCGTGATTGTCTCGCAGGTCGTCCTTTGTGAGGCATGGGAACCTGCGAATGTCATCCAGGCTGGTGATGGCGTTCTCATCCACTCCGTATTCGGCGAATCTCGCGCCGTAACCGGGGACGTTCTTCCGAGCGTGACGGAGCACCTCCTTCAGCCTCGTCAACTGATAATCGTGAATGCGCTCCTCAGTCCACCACTGGGACTGTTCGAGGAGGCCGTACGTCCTGCGGAAGGAAGCGCCGGCCCTCCAGGAATAAGGTGTCTTCACGTATAGCCGCCTCACAGCAGACTTAATGGGTGCAGGGATAAGCGTGCGGGCTGCCTGGTCGAGCCTGCTTAGAGCGTCTTCCTGATGCCACGTCTCGCGTGCCAAGGAAACGTCCCCCACATCAATGACAGCGGCGGAACCGTCATGTCGGCCTGCCAATCGCTACGATCGAGTATTCGGACTCACCGGCTATTCGAAGGAAAGCCCCGAACAGAATCTTCAGGATCTTCCGTTCCCACGGCTCTCTTCTCCATTTGAGGTCAACGTGAGCTAACCGGCATGCACCGCGGTACCCGGCGTTCTTCATCGCCGTTGTCAGGGCCTTGGGTGTCCATCGCGTGAGGTGATGCGGCGGGTAGTCCAGCCTGCGGTCAAACTCAGGAACCTTCAGGGAGCGACGAGGGCTCGGGACGCTCAAGCAGAGGAGGGCGCGTGGGAAGCGTTTGTGGACGGCTTGCAGGAGGCTGACAGGATCGGGAAAGCGCACGAGGCTTTCGAGGATTATCACTGCGGCCGGCTCAGGCCATTCAGCGGGACAATCCTCCACGTGTCCGAGACGGACGCTGAAACCCATTGTCCGCAGCATTGCAGCGTGGCTTGGCAGCGGGTCCATCCCGAACGGACTGAACCCGCGGCTCCTGAGCGCCGCGAGGAACCGTCCGGATTCGCAGCATAACTCGAGAACCGGCGCACTTCGAGGCACGTGCCGCTGCAGCCAACGCAGCACGGCTCGTTCGTTAGGCGTGATTGCGAAGTCAATACTGGCCCCGTTAGCGGCCCCGTTCGCCAGGTTGGACAGGAGAGCCAACCCATCCTCTGCGAAGTCGGCAAACACCGGCACGTCAGCCGGCACGGGTGCCACGTATTGCAGGCCGCAGACAGTGCACTGGCGAATCGAGGAGTCCTCCAGAGTCTCTGCGACAGCGGTGCGCGTCGGCCTGAGGCATGCTAGACAGGTGTCAGCCATTGCGTCTCGTCAACATGAAGAAATGGATTCCGCAGTCAAACAGGCTCGACAGTCCATGGCAATGCGGGGCATACCAGACCTAACCGATTATCCGGGACGTCTCCGACGATGCCGCCAGTGGACTCGATCGAAAACGCTATGGCGTTGTGAAGGAAGAGAATGGCTTCCGCCATAGGAATGTCAATGCCGACAGAGATCGCGTACTGCCCTTTGTTCAGGAACTCACCAGGAATCTCGCACCGGCTTATGAAGACCCCTGAGAGTCGGTCCAGCCCCGGCGGCCTGTCTCCATCCCTGTCTGTGGAACTGAGTACGACGGTGCCGTCCGAGGACAACAGCCTGAATCCCACTCGGACGCCGGCAATCGGTCTGAGCTGTTCGTACTCTATTTCGACAAAGAAGGGGTGACGAATGTCAAGAGAGCAGGTCACGGCATTCCGGTGGTTCTTGATGCGAATGGCGCGAACCCGAATCTTACCATTGCCAGGAGCTTGCTGTAGGTCCTTCCAACTGCGTTCGCCCTTGTCGTCTGCCCCGGCGGAAAGGTAAGCTGCCGTCACGCGTTCGGTCGGCCCCGCCATGTGGACCTGCCCTTTGTCCAGCCATATCCCCCGTTGGCAGAGCCGGTTAACCGCCGCCATGTTGTGGCTTACGAACAGCACGGTCCTTCCACCCTCTGCGACCTGGTTCATCTTGCCGAGGCACTTTTTCTGAAACGCTGCGTCGCCCACCGCCAGCACCTCGTCTATCAGGAGGATCTCCGGCTCCAGATGGGCGGCGACGGCGAACCCCAGCCGCACCTGCATGCCGCTCGAATAGCGTTTGACCGGCGTGTCAATGAAGGTCTCAACGCCGGAGAAGTCCACAATCTCGTCGAACTTGGCCCGTATCTCCTTCTTGCTCATGCCCAGGACGGCGCCGCTGAGGTGGATGTTCTCCCGGCCCGTGAGCTCCTGGTGAAAACCCGTCCCCACCTCGAGCAGACTGGCCACGCGGCCGTCTATCACCGCGCCCCCTTCGGTCGGGTCGGTAATCCGCGACAGGATTTTCAAGAGCGTAGACTTGCCGGCGCCGTTTGGGCCGATTAGCCCCACCACTTCACCAGGCTGAACGTCAAAAGACACGTCCTTCAACGCCCAGATCGAGTCCTGTTCCCGGTGAGAGGACTGCCCGAAGCTTCTGAGCCGCCGCAGAGGCGTCGCGACGGTGTCCATGATGGCCTCGCGAAACGTCTTCCTGTACTCCACGGCGCCGATTCGGTATCGCTTGGAAAGGTCCTCGACTGTTATTGCTGGAGGCATGTCGCGTTGGTCCTCGCGCCGACCAGGCCGGACTCAGATCAGGTCTGCAAACTGCCGCTCGATTCTTCGGAAGTAGATAGCGCCCACCAGGAACGCCGCCGCCGTCATGGTGAGCGATACGGCGATGAGCCCCCACGCAAAGGGACGCCCGAATATGGCAGACCGGAAGCCGTCCACGATGCCTGCCATGGGATTCAGATAGATCAGCCACCGCGCCTCCCCCTCGATCTTGTCCGGCACCCAGGCCACGGGCGTGAGGAAGAACCAGATCTCGACCATGAAGGGTATGATGTAGCGGAAGTCCCGATAGGCGACGTTCAAAGCACTCAGGAATGAGCCAACCCCTACGGCGGCGCATATGGTCAGGACAACCAGTGGCAGGACTGCGAGCGCCGTCGCCGCAGGCGCTACGCCGTAATAGAGCGACAGACCGATCAGGATCACGAAGTATATGGCGAAGTCCATCAGGCAGGCGCCGACCGAAGAAAGCGGGATGATCAGCCGAGGAAAGAAGACCTTGGTTATCAACCCGGGGCTGGCGACCACACTCTGGCTGCTGCGGCTCAGCGATTCCCGGAAGAACATCCACGGGATGAGCCCCGCGTACAGTACCATCGCGTAGGGCAAATTCTCGAAACGCGTGCCTTCCGTGTCTATCTTCGCCAGATTGTGGAAGACAAAGGTGTAGACGACCAATTGGACAAACGGTTGGATGAACGCCCACAGGATGCCCAGAACCGTCTGCTTGTAGCGGACCTTGACATCCCGCCAGGTCAGGAAGTAGAGGAGTTCCCGGTAGCGCCAGATCTCCCGCCAGTCTATGCCCGCCCAGCCGCTGTGAGGCTTGATAATCGTCCGTGGGCGCGCAGCAGCGGACGCTGCGGCCTCCGCGGGACTGGCCCACCCCGCCAGCGCGGCCTTATCTAAAGATGCTTCCTCCATGTACCCTCCTATTGATCTTCCGGGAAAGAAAGGAATAGCAGTTCCCTCTCCCTTTCCCTCTCCCGGTGGGAGAGGGGAGGGTGAGGGTGCCTTCCTTACGTCCATCGTATTCGCGGCAGCGTGCACTAAGGCACAGGGACGTCCAGGGATCAACTGGCAGTCGCGCTCCATTGTGACAAGTCGGCTATCTTGGCAGGCAGTGCGACTGGAGTGGGCTGCGTGCCCACACGGGCGAGATTCTCAGTCAGACCAGTCCGCAGCAGCTCGAGCATCTCCGGCACACTTGGATCGAGAGGCAAGCCGTTCATGGCCTTGGTTACCCTGAGCACGCCGAACCACTCCCGGCCGTTCACCAGCGGAAAGTTGGCGGACCACAAGGCGGAGTCGGCATCCTCATACCCACTGTCCCCGTTGCCGGTCCACGTGAAGCTGTGCGGGATCTCGTCGGGCGACGTCAGAGGCCTGCGGATGGTCATGTTCGCTCGATCGAGCCGGAGCTGCTCTGCAGCTTCACAGAAGATCTGCCAGAAGGCTGCCGCCTTCTGTGCGTGCCGCATCCTCTCCAGCGCCCTGTGCCCGGCCGTGCGACATTCCGCGGCACGTTTCCTCTGCTGCAGGTACTGAATGCCGCGGTTCTTTGCGAGACTGATCTCTGAGCGGCCGATTGCACGGACTGCGAGGAAGGTGCAGACTCCCAACGCGCCCAGCAGGCCCGCCGCCTGCACGTCGTCGGCGGCGGTCAGCAGAAGCGCGAATCCACCCAGCACAAGGCATCCCATGTACATCACCAACACGGCCTTGCGGTGGCTCAGCCCCAGATCCAGAAGCTTGTGGTGTATGTGATGCCGATCGCTGGCACCCAACGGCAGTGCACTTGCCCAGCGCCTGAGGATGGCAAGCGCGGTGTCAATCACGGGCAATCCGAGCGCGATGACGGGAATCGCCAATGCCACCACCATGCTGCTCTTCTGGGAGCCACGCAGCCCTATGCAGGCCAGCAGGAAACCCAGCAGATAGCTTCCCGAATCCCCAAGGAAGATGGACGCGGGAGGAAAGTTGAGCAGGAGAAAACCCAGCACCGCCCCGGCAAAGGCGACGGACAGGAGCGCCGCCATGGCGTTTCCCAGGAGGATGCTCGTTACAAAGACCACCGCCGCGGCGAAGACCGCCACGCCGCCCGCCAGTCCGTCCATTCCGTCTATCAGGTTTATCGCATTCATGCAGCCCAGAAACCAGAATAGCGTGAGCGGAACGGCCCATTGGCCCATATTGACGGCGCCGCCGAAGGGACTGCTCACTGCACCGATCCTGTAGCCTGCCACGTACATGGCGCCCGCGACCAGGCTGAGCGCCGCGAACTTCCATCGGGCCCGCATCCCCCATATGTCGTCCCACAGGCCCACCAGAAGGACAGCAGTCGCGCCGCCAAGGAGCGTCAGGAATTCCGCCCCTCGGAGGAATTCCTGGAAGTCTGAGCTTTTGCAAAGGTATGTGCCGGACAACAGTGAGGCAAAAAACGCCACGAAGACAGCTACTCCTCCCATGCGCGGGATGGGACGCCCCTGAAGCTTGCGGAAGTCATCCGGAGTATCCACAACGCCCAGCTTCCGCGCCCCCCATCTGACGAGCAGGGTCAGAGCGAAGCCGATCGTCACGGACAGAACGAATGTGACAGCGTGAAGCTTCATCACAGGAGCCCCCGACTTCCTATTGGACTTCGCAGAGACAAAAGAAACATTCGCCGTTCGCTGCGCTCACTGAGGACGAGGGTTGGTCGCTGCCTTCATTAACCTCGCGGACCGCTCAGATGTGCTGGCTGCCCCTTTGCCGGGATAGCCCCGCACGATCGGAGGGGCTCGCCCCGGATGATCTTGGCCGGGTTGCGGCAAAGCAGGTCGCGTGCGATATCCTCTCCCACCGTGGAGACGAGGTAATCGGCAGCACGGCGGAGTTCTGGACAGCGCCGGCCGCGGGGCGCGTGTGCATCGCTGGCCGCTACGTGCACCAGGCCGGCCTCAATGAACTCTTCGGCGGCCCACTTGGCCGCGCGCCCGAAGCTCCCGAGCAGGGAACCGCTGGTTATCTGCACCAGGCATCCGCATTCCACAAGCTCCGCCAGACGGTCCGGCTTGCGCAGGAAATCCGGGTTCCGCTCCGGATGACTCAGGATCGGTGTGACGCCTCGTGCCGCGAGGTCGGCGACCAGATTCTCGATGCGAGGCACCGCCTGTGGAGGCAGTTCCAGCAGCAGGTATCTGCCGGCATCGGCCAGGGTGAGCACCTCGCCTGCGTCAAGCATGTCCAGGAGCCCGGGCTGGAGCTGAACGTCGGCCCCAGGGAGGATCTCAAGTTCCGGCATACGCTCCCGGCAGACCCTGGCGAGTTCGCTTGTGCTGCGGCGGACGGCGTCGGACGTGACGTCAAACCGGTTGTTCCCCATGTGCGGGGTGGCTACTACTGTAGTGACGCCTTCGCGCGCGTAGAGTCCGCACATCTGAAGGGACTCGTCCAGAGTGTGCGGCCCGTCATCCAGACCTGGCAGCACGTGGGCATGAATATCAATTATGTTGAACTCGTTGGTCACAAGGCAGTCGCTCTCAGTTTGCGATTCGTTCCACAGATCTCAGAGCTGGGTCCGCTGTCCACCGACGAGCCTCCGCACAGCAGCCCAACCGCCCACGACGAACAGTATGCCGGCCAGGCTCGCAGCCAGATCACTGAGGCTGCACGTCCTCCATGGGAGGAACGCCTGAACCAGCTCGAGAACCAATGCGTATGCCCACGCAAGGATGATTGCCAGGCCTGCGGCTGCGGCGGCGCTCCTCCGGTCTGCGCTCAGTGCGCAGCAGAGCAAGAGAGCCAGCCCGGCGGAGGCGAGGGCATGAGCCGCCTTATCGCGCCCCGGCAGGATTCCTATCAGCCCTGTGCCGGGCGTGCCTGCCGGCACGACCGAATAGACTGCCAGCATAGCTGAATAAGCCGCGAGGGTCCCCAAGAGGACTTTGCGCCCGCGTGATCGCTGGTCTGCGGCCATCAGTGTTGATCGGCGAGATCGAGGCTTCTTTGTACGGTTGCGATGACGTTCTGCGCCTCTATTATACTTCTTGCAGCGGCGAGCCGCTCCGCGTCGTGCAGATAATCCTTCGCAAGCTCGGGCCGGCGCAGCGCTGCGAAGCCTTCGGCGAGGTAAGCCCGCGCCCAGGGGTCGTTCGGCAGCAGTCTGCACACGCGGTCCGCCTGGAGCCGCGCCAGGTCGGGGCGCTGGAGGTTGAGATAGTCCATGGCCGCGCCAAACGAGTGATCCGCATTCAGTGGCTCACACCGGGCAGCAGTGATGTTAAGCTTGAGAGCCTTATCGGCCAGCCTCAGCCTCTCAATAGGGTCTGTGCTCTTTGCCGATGCGCTGCGGCAGAAGTCCGCCAGCCGTGCGTAGAGCTGCGCGTCCCCCGTGGAGTAACTTCTGATGCTCTTCTCGGAGGCTTCCACGAAACCTATCACGTTCTTCGTATGGGGGCCGAGCTTCATCTGTTCTCGGCCTATGAGACGGGCTTCGAGTTGACCGCGAAGGGGGCTCAAGGCGAAGTTGCAGAGGCACAGCCATACCACTGCCACGAGAACTAGGGACAC
>Ga0315289_10003539_pt1 | contig 23592 bp, 27 predicted proteins | sample YL17G11_40_MG_FD_203452 | JGI IMG/M metagenome (GOLD analysis project Ga0315289, IMG submission 203452) | Sediment microbial communities from Yellowstone Lake, YNP, Wyoming, USA - YL17G11_40 | ecosystem: Environmental > Aquatic > Freshwater > Lake > Sediment | place: USA: Wyoming | collected...
ACATAAAGTTTTATGAGTAGCGTTGGGAAAATTCTTTTTGTTTTTCATCACGAAACTCAAATTGAAACACTAAACTAAGGCATGGAGCATAACGTAAAAATTGTCGTCACGTGCGAAGAATGAGCATTGCGACAATTGACCGTTATCAGACGTTTTAATGTCTGTTGTATATAAAACAAAAAAGGCTCCCATAAAGAGAGCCTTTTTTTATAACCAATCTTTCGATTAGTAAGTGTTAATGTTATCGATGTAGATAACAGCGTAGAATCTGTTGTTAACCATTTTCTTAGCATATCTAGTCATGATACCTTTACGTGGAGTAAAGTCATTTGGATCGTAGATAGTCTGAGTTAATTGTAATGGAATGTAAGGAGCGTAGATATAACCAGCCTCTAAGAACGTGTTACCTTTGTGTCCAAGTAATACTAATGGAGCAGGAAGATAAGGATCTTTGTAAACTACATATCTAGAACCTAAGTTACCAATTTTTTCAACACCTAAGTTGTATTTTTCTGACTCTGGTTGAGCAGAACCATCAACGTGGAAATACTCTAAGTCATCAAAAATAGCACCAGCTTCTGCAGAACATACAATCCAGTTAGCTCCACCTCTTAAAGTAGACTTATGAATTTGAGCAGAAAGCTCGTTAACTCTAGTGATTAATGTTTGGTTCCAATCCTTCTGAGTTCCGAAGAAGTTAGCGTTGTTAGAAAGACCTTTGTAATCCCATCTAGCTCTGAAAGGAGCTTGGTTAATAAGGTCGATGATGATTTCTCTATCGATTTCAGCAGCAACGTGCTCAGATAATAAAGCTGTTAATTCAGCTTCAGCATCAATTGAGTGGTATGCTTCTAAATCTTGAGCTAATTCTGGAGTCCAGTGTGCTCTTAATTTTCTAGTTTCAGTGTTAACTGTAACAGAAGAGAATCTGATAGTGATTTCACCCATTTCTGATTTAGCTTCCATGTTACTGAATACTTCGTAAGCAGGAGTAACAGTAACTGTATAAGCAGCTCCGAATAAACCAGCACCGTTGTTAACCATCGCAGGATTGAAATCTGTACCATAAACGCCAGCAGGTCTAAGATCAAGAACAACTTTCGCAGTTCCGTTAGCATAAAGATCGCTAGTCCAGTTTTGGATTTGAGAGAAGAATGGTACTCTACCACCAGCAGCAACTAATAAAGTATTTCCGTTAGCACCTGAATAATAAATTGCAGTACCAGCAGAGAATCTTAAAGTAACTGAAGATTGAGAAGTAGATACGTTGAAACCTGCACCTAAAGTGAAGTTTGCAGCTAAAATACCATTTGTGAATGTGCTAGAAACGATTGCAAGTGCTGAACCTAAAGCAGTTTCACCTGTACCGAAAGAAAGGTCAAAACCTCTATTGTTATAGAATCTTTCGTATGCAGTAGTATCTGCGAAAATTGGACCAGCTTGTCCGTTTGCTGTGTTAGCAGGAGCAACCTTACTGTAAGAACCAGGACCTGAGTTATCAGGGAAGTTAGGGATTACAGGGTTGTTAAATGTTGTATCGTTACCGTTGAAAGATACTCTAGCATCCATGTAGAATAATAAACCAGAAGGTAAAGCAAGAGGTTGTACTGATACAATCTCGTTAGCTAACAATCTAGAGAATACTCTTCTTACAATTGGAAATGCAACTGTATCAAATCTACCAGCTGAAGAGTCAAGAGTTACCTCGTTTAACATTGCTTGTGCTTGATTTTCCATCAACTGAGCAGTGTTTGCTTTCTTCATACCTTTAAGACCTTCAAGAAGACCTGAGTCGTCCCAATTTCTTACGATAGCTTGTCTTTGTTCTGCAAGGTTTCTAAACACTGTTAGACCTACCTTACCACTATTTAAAAGTTCACTCATTTTTTTTAATTTTTAATTTGTTTGTTTTTTGTTTAAATAAATATCTACAAATTTTCTTTTTTCGATTTTTTTGTAAAATATTTTTATTCTTCAGAGTTTTTTGATAATCCTGCAAGCTGTTTCATTCTTCTAGCTTCATCACTTTCATACAAAGGTTTTGCCTCTGTAGTTGGTTTAGCAGTGTGAGTTGTAGTAGATTTAATCTTAGAATCAACATTATTTACTTTAATGTTATTTTCTTTAATGATACTCTTGTAAATTTTTTGAGCTTCTTCAATAGTGTCTGCACTATCAAATTGTTCGCATACTTTAAGTTTCTCATCAAATGATAAACCACCATTCATCAACAACTTATTTACCAGTGCTAGCTTTCCGTTGAAAGTTTGCATTTCATCAAATTGTTCTCTTAATTGAACGAAAGCTTCTTCGAATTCTTTACGTTCTGATTTTAAACCATTGTTTTCCTTTTTGAGCTCGTCTATTGTAGACTCATATTGAGCTTTTTTATTTTCTTCTAAAGATGTTACAGGTGCGTGATGACCTTTATTTTTTTGCATAACATCCATTTTTAATGTTTTATCTCCAGTTCTTTTTGAAGTAAATCCAAGACCTCTTGTTTCTTCCATTGCTGGACCTTCATTAGTCTCTTCATATTCATCAACGATTTCTACGTCTTCAGAACCCATATCATCAACGATTTCTAGAACGCTATCATTAGGCTCTTCAAAATCTGTAATTTCAAATTCCATTTCTTCTTGAACAGGTGCCTCAGCTGCAGGAGCAGGTGCGCCAGCAGGAGCAGGAGCTCCAGCTTCAGGTGCATTTGCACCAGCGTTCTCATCATCAATAACTTCAAATTCTTGTCCAGCAGTTTGATCACCTGTTGCACCTTGTTGTTGCATCATTAGATTAATAAGTGTATCCATTTTAGATACAAGACTTTCTATAGCCGCATCAGAACCACCTTCTTCAGGTGTTGTTCCTTCTGGAGCTGGTGCAGAAGCATCAACCGCAGGAGCTGCAGAAGCGTCAGGAGCTGGGGCAGCAGGAGCTGCAGGAGCAGGAGCCATAGGGGCATCTTGTTCCATCATTTCATCATTATTTTGCATACTTGTTTGATTATTTAATTCGTCATTATTTATCATTTCATCTAACTCTTCGTCGTCAGAAACATTAATAGGTTCTTCATCATCAGAAACTGTAAATTCATTATCTGCATCTTCATCGTGAGCACCATCAATATCTGATTCAATATCAGATGATGTAGTGTCAGAATCTTCAGCAACATTTACAGAAGCAACTTCTTCACCATCTTTTGAAATGGCTACATTACCTTCTTCATCAACAGAGATGTTTACATCTTCATTTAATTTATCGTTGATGATTTTTAAAAGTTTTTTATCAACCTCTTCTTGAAGCTTTTTTTCAGCTTGACTTTGAGCAAATGTTCTGATTTCTTCGAAATCAGCTTTGGCTTGTTCTAGAGATGACCTGTTAATGTTGTTGCTCATATTATCTTTTTATATAAGATTTATTAATAAATATTTTAAAATTTCTAAAAACTGATTAAATTTTAATATTTAAACGTTTTTCCAAAAATTATTACCAGCTAATTTATTTAGCTTGTCATAAAATTCATGTTGTTCTTTAGTAAATGAGTTGTCTAGTTTCATTAATTTTGCACTATCTTCATCTAAAGGAATCATTCCTCTTCTGCCCATTTCCTTACCTTCTTTGAATAAATAAGCCCCTGGAGTTGATGGTGATGAAACGAAGTCAAATGCGATTAATTCAAAATCTTCTTGAACCACGTCTTTACCGCTAACACTTTTAACAGATCCAACACCTCTTGATGATATACCAAGCATAAAACCTGCTTTTAAAAGGCCTTTTAAAGTGCCACCAGCATCTGTTTCTTCTGCGATTAATACTTTACCGTATAAATCTTTTCCTTGCCACCACATGTCAGTTACCCTGTGTGATACATTAGCTAAAGAAACAACAGCACTATCAGGGTGATCTAATTCACCACCAGCAGTACCACTTTCAACAAGTTCCATATATTTATCAACTTCTCTCTTAAGAATTTCATAAGGATATACTCTACCATTTCTATTTAAAGTATCGGCTTTCTGAAGAATACCTGTCATTACTAAAGGCTTCTTTTTTTCTTCGAATTCTTTAATTAAATCAGGACTTGCCTTGAATTCATAGAATTCTGTGATGATACATCTACCGCTATTAATCATGTTATTGTAAATTGATTTAATATAAATATTGAATTTTTTTTCATTTTCTTGATTCTTTGATAATTAACAACAAAAAACCCCCGAAAAATTCGAGGGTTTAATAATTTATTATGTTTTTTGATTAAATAGGGTATATAAGATATGTTCCTGGGTCATTTGGTTCAGCAAAATAACCTACAGATTTTAAAAAATTATGCAATGGCTTATATACGCCCATTATATAATTTTTTTCTTCATAATCTTCAGAATAATAATTAAATAATTCCATCCCATTATTTGCATAGCTTCCTTCGCCTGTCCATATAGAATTATTACTACCATCATTTCTAAAATCTTCTCCATCTTTAAACCATGCTTTTGGGTACATTTTCTCAAGAGCATTCATTAATTCATCTCTACTCATAGCTTGCATTCCTTCATTTAATTTTTGTTCTCCAAACAAGTCTCCGCCACCTTCTTCTTCCACCATTTCTTTAGCAGTATCTCTTGCAACTTCTAAAGCTCCGTCATAATTTCCACTTTCTAATAATGATTCTATATCATCTAATCCACTAGCAAAAGTAGCTGAATCAGGTAAGTCAGAACTAGAAAGACCAATTATTTTATTAAGCATTTGATCGATCATTTTTACACCTGCGCCTCTAGCGCCGTTTTCTGCAATCCATTTTTGAAGAGTTGCGATTCCTTTTTCAGTAAGACCCTCATTTAATTTTTTCTCTGGGCTCATTGCTTTATAAAGATTTTTTTTATTAATACCATCTTCAAAACTATTCTTTCCTAAAGAGTCAAATTTTTGGCCATCATTCTTGATATCTTTTTTAGCAACATCCATTGCACTCTTGTCAATTTCATTTGTTGGAGCAGGAACTTTATAGCCTTTATCTTTTGCAACATTTAAAGCTGCAGCTACAGCTCTATCATGCTTATAGCCTTTATCTTTCTGTAAATGAGAGATTTCTTTTCCAATAAAATTACTAGCTTTTTTAGTATATTTATTTTCGCTGAGAACTTTTAAATCATTCTCAATTCTAGATTTTTCTTCATTTAAAGTGTGAAGTTTGTAAAGATTTTGAACTTGCTCCTGAATATAGCTTGCAAGATCTTTTTTGGATATTTGTTTTTTCATGACTGTTTAAATGTTTCCAATAAATAGCCATGAAAATCAAAAACTAGGAGGATTTTTTATAGATTGTGAAGCATTTTGAATTTGTGAATACATCAGCTTTAGACATAATTTTGCTCAATCTTACAGTCTCGTCAAAAAGCTCAGTATTCTTCTTAGGACTGATAGGTATTTTAACTAAGTTGTTTATGTTACAAGTGTGTAAATATAACTCCACAGATATGTAGTTTCTTTTGTTGTTATAATTGAAATTTTCAGGTATGTTTTTTATGAATATATTATCATTTTCTCTTGGAAAAAATTTATTCTTTGAGAGCTCTTTTTTTAACCCGTGGGAATATATTTTACTAAGTTCTTTGTCAAGTAAATCTTTTAGAGTTTTCTGATCCTTATTTTTATAATTATCTTTAGGTTCTAACCAGAAGCTTGCAAAAATATAAATAGTGTCAGGAGCCTCCCTGTTCTCTACAGTTCCTACTTTTACACTGATATTGTTATTTCCTAATAACTTATCACTTATTTTAATCTCTCTTGCTGTTCTCTTATTATTTGACATACATTAAAACAATTTTGTAAAATATAATAAAAAATGACTTATAAACAAAATAATGAACAAAAAAAAGCCCCCAATTTCTTGGAGGCTCTCATAGTAAGGCTTTTAGTGTTATTTACTTAATACTTCTTTTAATTCTAAATTTGAAATTATACACTCATCAACGTTCACAAAATTTACATTTTTCATGTTTTCTATTTTGTTTTTAAATGTATCTAAAAGATCAATAGTTATAGGCTCTTTTTCTTCTAATAATTTAGATTTTATTGTAGAAAGATTTTCTTCTTTAATTTCATTTAAATAACTAATCTTTACTTTTTCGTCAGCCACTAAAATAGAAAATACTTTTTTCTCTTCTTCGTTTAAATGTTTGTATCTTTCATTGAAATTGTTTATTGCAACTTTCGTAACAAACTTCCAGGCATCATCCACTAATTTAGGACTGTCAGTCTTCTCTTCAATCTTTTCACTCTCATTAACCACAGGTCTAGTTAGATGTCCTAAAACAAATTCATAAGCCTCTTGTTCTCTTTCGAAATCAGAAAACCCTGGCTTTGAAACAGATTCAATTAAAGTGTTTACACTCTCAGCTAATTTTGCATTAAATTTAGATGCAATATGAATATCATCAAGTAGTTCTCTTCTTAATGTTTTGTTTTCAGATAAAATATTATCCCATCTTTCGTTGATAAAAAGGTGAAGATTTTGTGTTATAAATCTCTCTGCTAATCTTTCTTTTGAAAAAGGTTTTGCATTTTCGAAATTTTTATAAGCATAATGTTGTTTAGTTAAGATTGGGCTTTTCTTAACAGCTGTTAAAAACTTATCTAAAGTTTTGCTTTTTTCTTCTCTTATGAGTTCTGAAGCTGATAATCTAGCTATAGTATCTCTAATAGCGCCGAAGTTAAATGATATGTTTTCTTTCATTATTGGTAAGATTTATATATAAATATCTAAAAAAAGATAATTATGTTTCAAATTTGGTTAATTGGTAAAGAAATAATATATTTGTTTTCTATAAAAAAACCAAATAAATTAACTATGATCAACTATTTAAAAATTAAAGACGGCCTATTTTTAGCGAATCAGACCGTTGCGTTAGAAGCGCAAAAAGAAAAAGCTGTAGAGCTCCACACTCAACACATCTTCGTAATTGACTGTTCTGGGTCAATGTCAGGAGAATTACCTACCATCCGTAAAGATTTGTACAACAAAATCTCAACAATGCTTAAACCAAAAGATTCTGTTACCATTATTTGGTTTTCAGGAAGAGGTCAATATGGCGTATTATTGGAAGATTATAATATCAGTAGTGGCATTTCTCTTGAAAAAGTAAGAGATGTTATTAATAAACATTTAACCCCTCAAGGTCTTACAGCATTTAAAGATTCTTTAGTTGAAGTTAAAGAAGTTGTTAATAGAGTTCGTAGTAACAACCCCGAAATGTTACATTCTATGTTTTTCCTTACTGATGGATGTGATAATCAATATTCTACAAAAGAAATATTAAAAGCAACATCTGATCTTAAGGAATATTTAAACAGTGCTACAATGGTTGAATATGGTTGGTATTGTAATAAAGAATTAATGGCCCAAATGGCTCAGGAAATTGGTGGTGTTCACACATTTAGCCAAAACTTCCAGGATTATGAACCATATCTTACAAAACAATTTACAGGAGATAATAAAGGAAAGAGAAAGTATATCCAACTTGATAATACTGCAAAATTTGACCTTGTATTTAATATTGTTGATAATGAAATCGTTCTTTATAAATCAAACGAAAACAATGAGATTTTAGTAAGTATTGATGGTGAGACGAATATTTTTTATTTTACCGACAAAGCTGTAGGTACTACTATGGATCCTAATTTTGCAGAAGATATGGCTAGTAAAGGTCAAGACCATCCAATGATGCAAGGTTTGTATGCTTCACTATTTGCATTAAGCAGAAAAGGTGATTATAATACTGTTTCTGAAGTTTTAAAATACTTAGGAGATGCTTATTTAATCGTTGAAAAAGCAAATACATTCGGAACTCAAAAAATTAATGAGCTAGAACAGAAATTTAAAGACGCTGTTAACGATAAATCAAAAAGATATACTGAAGGGTATAATCCTAAATTAGAGCCAGCAGAAGACGCATATTGCGTTCTAGACCTGATTGAAGACCTTATGTCTAAAGACGAAAACTTGTGGTACCCACAACATGAAGCTTTCAATTATAAAAGAATTGGTAGTAAGACTGTTGCTAAATTAGCAGAGCTTTCAGAAGAAGACAGAAATAGAGTTAATGACCTTCTTGATCAAAATAAATTAGATGAGGCGCACAAGCTTCTTGAAGAAATTCAAAAGAACATGCCAGCTCAACTTAAATTTATTTACGACGGAGATTTACAACCTTTCCAAATATCTGATCTTGTATGGAATGAATCAAGAGCTAATTTATCGGTTCAAGTGAACTATAAAGGACATGTTGTTCTTCCTGCAAATTCATTTAATCTTCCAGCTGAATTTAAAACTAACCAATTCAGAAATTATACTTTGATTAAAGACGGTGTTGTTTATAATTATACACTTCCTGTTTCTTTATCAAAAGAAACTTTTGACAAACTTCAATCTAATGGATTATTAAAAGGAGAATTTTTTGAAGCTAATAAAATTTATGTTCTTGATTTCTCTAAGATTCCTGTTATTAATAGAAAAATGGCAAAGACTCTTTCTGCAAAAGAATTGTTTACAAACGAATGGGAACTTACAAAATTAAAAGCTGCAAATGCAGTTTATAATTTCTACAAGAAAAAACATTTCGAAAATCTTGGTGCGAAATTTTCTGAGACTTATGGTGTTGATGCAGCTAAGTGGCTTTCAGAACTTGGTCTTAAAGAATATGGATTTACCCCTCCATCTAAGACAGAAAAAACAGGAGAAGAAATTGATGTTAACGTTTTAGAAGTTAAAATAGAAAAACTAAGTTCTTCAATAGTTAAGAAAGATATTGAAACTGCTGAGAAAAAAATTCTTGCAGAAAGTAAAGACTTATCTCCTAAAGAAGCGTTAACAGAAAATGCTATTAGAGAATTTAATCAATTCCTTGGATTGCTCAAAGATGTTAAGGACAAAGATAAAATGCTTGAGAATTGGCTTTATGATAAATCTAAAGCATTCAGAAGTCAAAAGAATAAATTGATGTCTGATATCTCTAAGGCTAAATTTTTAACCATTGTAGGCAAAAATTGGTTCGTAGAATTTACTGATAGAAGTCAAAATGAAATGACATTAAACATTGACTCTAAAGAGTTGAAGTTTAAAGTTGAAGACAAGATGGAAACAGTTAAGATCTAAAAAATGTCAAAACGATTATAGCAAAAAAAGGGGCCTAATAATAAGCCCCTTTTTTAATTTCCATAAGTCAAAGATTATACTAATCCTTGTAGTCTTGTATATCCTGCTGTTAATCCAGTTGAGTTAAAAGTTGTGTGTTCGCCTGGTTTAACATTGTTACCAACAAACTCAAATCCTAAAGTAGCTCCTGTTGGAGTTGCAGTGTTTTTGAAGTAGTAAGAATTTCTTTCGTAATCAAAAATAGTAACACCATGTCTTGCAAGAGCAGCACGATTTGTGATTTGTTCAGAAACTCTTAAGCCTTTCATAGCAACAAATTTATTACTAGGAATAACTTTTACTAAAGCTTTAGACCCATCTTTATATTCTATTTTGAAGGGGTTTGACGAGAAATTGATTAAAATTACCATAATTGTATGTTTTTGTTTATTATAAATAGAAACACCTTTTTTTAAAAATGGCAGTTTGATAAAAATATTTAAATAAAAAAAGGGCCTAAGCCCTTCTTAATTTTTATAATTCTCTCCACATATAATGCATCGTTTCATCTACATTCCCGTCTATGATAAAACCACATTCTTTATAGAAATTGATTGCAGTCTCATTTTCAACTAATACTGCTAGTCTAATAGTTTTAGCTCCTTTTTCTTTTTCTGCCTCTACTACTTTTTCCATTAACGTTTTTCCATATCCTTCTCCTCTAAATTGCTCGCCAATAGAAAACATCATAATTACTTTGTCGTTTTCAGACATTGATTCTTTAGGCTTTATGAAATCAGTATGCCCAACCCAAGCGCCTCCCACATAGACCCCGTCTACATTTAGGCTATAATAATCATCTCTTTTAAGTGAAATTTCTGACATTTTTTTAAATTTTTAAATTGAAACAATCGATTCGTTAACTTTTTTATTTACTTCTTTTTTAGCCATAATGCTTTTATACATTTCAGCTCTTTGAGCAGTAACAATCTTTAAATCATATTTTTCTTTTACGTAATTATGAAGATTGTCTGCAAGCATTTGTCTATATTCAGGATCTTGAACAACCTTCTTAATAGCCTTATACCAATCATCTTTATTATCTTTGATTAATATACCTGTCTCACCATCTTTTAATAGTTCTTTATATATACCAAAGTTTTGAGCAATTAAAACTTTCTTTTTCATTCCAGCTTCAATTATTTTTAATTCAGATTTAACTTCGTTAAAATAATTTACTCTGTTTATTATTTGGCCCTTATCTGTCTTATAAACATCGATAGCGTCAATTGGAGCTAAACATACATCACAATAGTCATAATGTTTAGCATATTGAGTAAGAGGCAGTGTCCATCTTCTAATATAATTTTTCTTATATTGTTCAGGGTAATCTTCTCTCTTAATTTTTTTAAGCCATTTGAAATATTCAGGATCTTCACTTTCTTCTCTGTAATTTGCTGTGAAAATCTCCTCAAACTTATTCCAGATAGTTTCGTGTGGTTGAATTGATCTAGTAGTTCTAGAACCGTCAGGTTTAATTTCTGTGATTGTACCTCTTATGTCGTAACCACACATGATCATTTGAAATTTATCTTTTAAATCCTTATTGTTATAAAGCATTCTCATTGAATTCTCCATAAGTTTTAAGTCATTAAAATGAGATGAACCTCCAATCCATGAAACTCTACACTTACCACTTTCGTTAGGAACAGCTTCTGAGGTCCACATCTTATCATTCATATTTAATGCATTTGGTATAACCAAAACATTTGAATTTATTGGTTTTATATAACCAGCAAAGATATTTGTTGTTGTACTAACATAATCAGATTGCGCAATAACTTCTTTTATTTTTTCTGTTAACCCCTCTTTTTTAACAAGTTCATATAAAGGGTGAGTTGTAGGTGGTTCCCAAAAATCATCTATATCCATGATCATTGTCACGCCAAGTTCTTTTAGTTTAGAAAAAATTTCTCCCATTTTTTCATGGGGACCAAAATGTCTATGAAAATGTATGATATCAAATTGCTTTAGATATTCAAAATTATCAAAAGCTGGCGCTAGATTAATCTCTACATCAAACTCTTCTCCATGATACTTAGAAAGAGCCTGTGCAGGCCAGATATTACGAAAATGCCCTACGCCTTGACTGTCCGAAGGTGCCATTAAAATTTTAATTTTTTTGCTCATTTGCTTTTAATTTTAATGAAAATATATCCCTATAAAAAGTAAAAGTAAAGTAAAAACAAAAAAACCTGCTTTTTAGGCAGGTTTTAAATTTAATATGTTTCATTAACCCACAGGTCAAACAAGTCAATTAGTTTTTTAATTCTAAGTTTTAATACATAAGTAGAGGCCCATGTATCCTCTTCGTTTAACCAGTTTATAAAAGCTTTTGGGTATTTAGGCAGTTTATCTATACCAATTAAATCTGAATACCACATATCTGCAAAGTCGCTAGCAGAAGCATAATTTTCATTAAATTTCTTTTTCATTGTTTTCCTAATCTCTTGTTTGACAAAGGATTCAAAATTTTCTTTAACTACAGTTTGTGAATCTGTTGATTTTGGAATTTTTCCTTCATAAAACTTAGGTATATTACGAATTATTTCCTTAACTTGTCTTAATTCTTCGTATGAAGTAGAATCAACAAAATCCTGTATTGAATTAATTAATTTTGCAGGGATATTTCCATAAATAACCTTGTAATTGCCTTTATTGTTAAGGCCAAACCCTGCAATCGCTTTTGCAATTGAAGGTATAGTTAATTTTTTAGTTATGTCCTCTTGTTTTTTTGTTTCTATACTTTGTTGGACTTTTTCTACAGCTTTTTCTTGTTTTCTTACTTTTGACCCTGATTTTAATGTTGCTTGATGTGCTGCTTGACTAGTAAAACCTTCTTTCTCAGAAGAATTTAATATAAATGAAACTGCATCGCTAGCATTATTAAAAATCTTACTTCCAACAGAAATATTCATTGTTCCGTTTTTAATAGGAAATTGTACTGTGATACCACCATTTTTATATGGGATGTAAACATATCTTCCAGACCTTCCATAGCCCATTGAAATACGGCTATAAATGTCGTTGTTTTTAAGTTCATCTCTAAGATGATTTATTGTTCCGCTTTTTTGACTAGTGAAAGCCCCTTTTCTACTGCGATATTCACCACCACCACCATATTCATCTTCATCACGTTCATAATATTCAGGATCAGAAGAATCTATTTGATATTCTTTCCCAATTGGCTCTCCAGCGTCATTTGTTATAGTAACCCAACTGCCTTCTTGGAGTGCTTGTCTTATTAATAACCTAAGATTGATATTTTTCATATTATGAATGTTTTACATAAATATATTATAAAACGAAAAAACCCGCTTTTTAGGCAGGTTTTTAAATATTAATTCAGGTTTTTAACCTTTATAATCAGCAGCTTCTTGTCTGGCTTTTTCGATATCTGTTTGATCGTATGCCTCACAAAGATTTAGTTTTAAATCGTTGTCAACATCTTTTTCAATAGAAATAAAATTTCTTCTTCTTTGAGCATCCATAGATGAAGTGATTTGATCACTTACAAGACAAAATTGACCAGGTTTTAATATTACACCAACCGTTACGGTGTTACTTTTTGCAGCAGCGATTTTAATATCTTGAGCCACTTTAGCGATGTTTGTTACTTTCCACATAATTTTTAGTTTTTATAAATATATCTCTTATCTACTTAAAAGTAAATTATTTTTTGATATATCCTTTGTTTTTTGATATTCTATTTTTTGGCAAGAAATAACTTGTGCCATCGAAGTGCCATTCTTCCACTTCTTGATTTTCGTTCTTTAAAAAATCTCTTCTTCCAGCGCCTATATATTCTTTAAGAGCCTCAGGTAATTCAGACTTAGTAAAAGACCCATTATCATCAACTAACTTAGCCATATTCAAATCAAACGCAACAGCGTTCAATTCTGTAATGTCTCCATTGCCTTTAAATAGCCTATTTGATTCTTCCATTGGTCTCATGGCTTGAGATTGATCATAACCATAACCTTCATTTGGTGATGCTACTAATCCTGTTGGATGTATAGGAACTCCTGCTGAAGTTGTTGGAAGGTTGTTTGGATTTGGAATAGCATTAGGAGTTGCAATGTTATTACCCATCATACCTTTTTGAATAAGGTCCTTTACAATCTTTGTAACAACAGCTTCAAGATCAACCGCAGTTGATATTTGAGCCATTATATTAGAATTGTCTGTTCCTGTGGTTTGAGGTAAAGATGGAGCTCCATATGGATTCTCTTTGTATTTTGCTTGAGCTTCAAAATCAGGATCAAATCTTTTTTCAATAAATTGAGAAGTCCCATTTACATAATTAAATTCAATCTCACCAATTTTTTCAAACTTGGCCATATAAACTTCAGCTTTCTTTTTTCCTTCATTAACCCAAAAATCATTCATAGATTTTTTAACATCAGGATTTTCAAAAGTTCTAAGAGGTGCATTGGTCAAATTTTCTCCACCATGACTTAATTCATTCATATCAAACACAATTACCTTTGCAGGCTCTATTTTGTTTAAGAATGATGGCAATTCAGGTGTATATGCAGGAATATTTCCTGAAGTACTTTGATCTATTTGTGTAGTTGAATTTGTGATTCCTGTTCCAAAATTATCAGCTTCTATTGATGGAGTGTAATATTTATTTGTAGGAACTTCTACATCACCTGTTTCTGTTGGCATTGCATTAGTAGGAGCTGCCATAGGCGGCCCTTCTGTTTGCTCAGGTATAATTTCAGGTATTGCGTTTCTAGCATTATCCATATTTTGTTTATATAAAATGTCTTTAACTATTTTATCTATAGCGGTACTATCTAAAACTTCATTAAGGCCTTCGTTTTTTATTTCGTTAGCAATCATAACTTTAAGTTCCTCTATATTAATCTTTTCCGTCATAGTTTAAATTTACTTATAAATATCTAGTTTTTTTCATTCTTAAGCTCTTTATTTTAAAGAAAAAAAGCTATATTTATAAAAAACAATTACATGGGAGATAAAAAAAGGCCTAGCAAAAGAGTGCCAAGATATGAACAGGAAGAGATTCAATCTTATAAAAACAATTCACAATCCATTAGAAACGGAACTAATGAGTTCATAACTGTAAAGAAATTGGCTTTTGAATTGACAAAAAAGCAAAAGGAGCTAGTAAAGCTACTACATGGTAATAAAATCATTACCATTACAGGACCTCCAGGTACATCAAAAACATTTATTGCATGTTATGCCGCCATACAAGCTTATATGTCAGGAAAATGTAAGCATATAATTCTTTCTAAGCCAACAGAGATATTATCAGGGACAAAAGACCCAGGTGCTCTTCCAGGATCACTAGAAGAAAAAATGTCTGTTTATGCAGAATCTTTTCTTGATTCATTTGATGAAATTCTTGATAAAAAAGATTTTAAACACCTATGGAGCGATAAAGTAATAGAGTTTAAGCCTGCTCAGTTTTTAAGAGGAAGAACTTTAAAAGATTCCTTTATTATAGTCGATGAGTTTCAGAATTTTGACATAAAAGCTCTTAAAAGTATTGTTACTCGTCTTGGGCGTAATAGTACAATAGTATTTATGGGGGACACTAGACAAAATGATATAAATAAAAAATACGTTGCTGTTGACGCTTTTAATGAGATAATAAAACCAATTAAAGGCTGTGCCATTTTTCAATTTGAAAGAGCGGACATTGTACGTGAACAAATATTAATTGATATTGTTGATAGATTTGAGAAATTTGAGGACGAAGGCAGTCTACCAGCTACCCAAAAAGGAAATTAGAAAATTTCAAACTATTTATAAACAAAAAGTTATGAGTAATCCAAATGAATTAAATCCAACTGGAAAAAAGTTTGTAAACGAACTTATGAATCCAGACGAAGCTCTTAAAGAAGCTGTTAATCAAGCAAATCTTAAGAAGCCAAAAAATGATATTGTTGAAAAGTCAGGCATTCTGTTAACAAATGACGGAAGAACTGTTCTAAACGAAGACAAACAAGAAAATATCTAAAACAAAAAACCCCTTTTTAAGGGGTTTTGTTTTTTAAGAAGGGTTCTTAATTATTTCTCTGACATTATTAAATTTGGAGGTTTTTAATTCTTCAAATCTTTCGCCACCTTCTGGTTTTCTGTAAACAGTAATTGTTCCAGGTCCACCAAGTTTCATATCGGACACTTTTAAGGCATCACCACTTTGAATACCTTCAATGTTTGTCTCTATTACTTTGTAAACGTTATTGTCAGAAAGTTTTTCTGCAATGAAATATTTACCTCCCCCTTGAATCTTAATTTTGTTTCCTTTTAAGAATTCTTCGTTTTTAAATTCATTAAGAGATTTATTACTAAACACGCTAACGCCTTTAGATCCTATTTCTTGAGTTCCAGTTTCTATTTCTTGGCCAAGCTTGTTAAGATATTCAACTTTCTTTTCGTAAAATCTGATAAGTTTTCTAAGTACAGTAACTTGTTCTTCTTTTACTCTTTTAAGTTCAACATAATCTTCTTTTTCTACAGCCTTTTCTTCATCAGATTTAAGCTTATCGAATTTCTTATTATATAATTGAATTAAACCAGCATCAATATCTTCGATAACATCTTCTAAATGCTCGAAAGCCTGAGACTCTTTCATAAGCTTCAGGCCTTCGTTTTTTATGTGTTCTTTCAAAGTATTAATATTGATTTTACTCATTGTTGTCTAATTTTGCAAGCTTTCTCATTCTGTCAACTTCATTTTGAAGTGCAGATTTTTGATTCTTATCAAGTCCTTCAGAAAGGATGTTTAAGTAAGGAGATTTAGTTTCTTTAGTTTCTGTAATAACTTTCTTTTTAGAATTTACAGATTCTTTTTGTAATGCTTGATCAGCAGTCATGCCTTGCTCAGCACCTACACCACCTTGAGTTTCTGCATATTCATCAACTTCTTCTTTGTCTTCATCTTCAGTACCTTCGATGTTACCTTCAACACCTTCAGTGTCTTCAGCACCTTCAGTACCATCAGAATCAACTTCAACCTCTTCAAATTCTTCGCCACCTTCAGCACCTTCAGCACCTTCAACATCTTCAGCACTTTCAGATTCTCCACCTAAAACAGCTTTGATTTTAGCTTCGATAGCAGCTCCAAGTTCAGCAAATTCGTCAGCAAGATTAAGCTCGCCTTTTTCTTCACTTTCACCTTCTCCTCCTTCTATACCAATTTCAAGAGTTTCTTCGTCTTCATCTTCTAAAAGATGAGAACCTTTCTTCTCGAATTTAGGCTTAAATTTTTCACCTTGACCACCGCCAAACGATTGACCTGGTGATAATTTTTCTGTCCCACCAGCTTCAACTTCTTCTAAAGAATTATCTTCAGCGTCCATTTGACCAAGTTCTTCATTGATCTGCTTAATTCTAGACTTTAACTTATTTTTAGTCATTAATCTTTGGAATTCTTCCTTAATGATTTGATTAACTTCGTTCCAACTTGTTTTGTTTGCCATAATATTTGTTTTTTAGTGGTTTTTATTTTTGTGATTTTAACTCCTCATTTTGTTTTTTAAGAGAAGCAATTTCTTCTTTAAGTTTATTAACCTCGTTCAATTCTTCTTCTTTAAGCGTATTTGCCGCTTCATCTTTTGTTTGCATATCTCTTTCAAGTTGTGCAATATGAGAGATGTTCTGGAAATCATTTACAAATCCAGTTTTAGATTTTTTAGCAATATCATGAGGATTATTGAAACCGAAAGTTCCAACCCATCCAACTTCATTTAATTGCTTTAATTCTGTATTGATAGAAAGAACATTTTCATAAAGTTCTTTTTTTCTTTTTATTTTAAGCGCCTCTTCTACGATAGCTGCTTTTATACTAGATGGAGTTATTTTTTTCATACTAATTTATTAATAAATATCTAAAAAAATTGATTTTCGGAAGACTTTTTTATAAATTTATCTTCAAACCAACATATATAAATAATTAAAATTTTTAAAACATGGAAAATTTAATAATAGGCACCAAAGAAAACTTTAACAACCTAATAGAGTCAGACAAATTAAGTATTGTAGACTTCTGGGCGGCATGGTGTGGTCCATGTAAAAACCAAATACCAATTTTAGACGAATTCGCCAAATTAAACCCTGATGTTCAGGTTATTAAGGTTAATGTCGATGAAAATTCAGAGTTAGCCACTTCTTATGGAATTAGAAGTATTCCTACTATTGTATATATAAAGAATGGTACAGAACTAAAAAGAGTGTCTGGAGTACAGCAAATAAACGCATTAAATACAACTAAAACAGAGCTAGCATGATAAACGCAATAATCTTCAGTAAGGACAGAGGTGCTCAATTGAGACTGCTGATCCATAGTATTCAAAATAACGCTCCTGGCGCATTTAAATTGAATGTAATCTATAAATATAGTAATGACTCATATAAAGAAGGGTTTGAAAAGGTAAAGGCAGAATTTGGGCATATCTGCAATTTCGTAGAACAAACAGCAGACTTTAAACAAGATGTTTTAAACTTGTTAAATTCAGGCGATGAATACACTTGCTTTTTTACCGATGACGATATTATATATAAACCATTTGACCTTAATAAGGTAATAGATACACTGAAAACAGATGACGATGTTTTTTGTTTTTCTTTGAGATTAGGAGAAAATACCACTTTTTGTTATGCAATGAATACTCCAAATGTTTTAAAGAATCATGAAATTGATGGAGATCTTATGAAGTGGCAGTGGAATGTTCATTATCTTGATTTTGGCTATCCACTATCAGTTGATGGGCATGTGTTCAGAACAAAAGATATTACAAAATTAACTAGAAATGTCTCTTTTACAAATCCAAACACATTTGAAGCAGCTCTTCAGGCTTTTGATAATTTTCCTAAAGAAAAAATGGCATCATTCGTCCAAAATGTTCTAGTGAATACTCCTAATAATATGGTTAATACCACTTTCAATAACAGAAATGGTCTTACACATGCAGCTAGTGTAAAAGAATTAAACGATATGCTTTTGGAAGGAAAAGTTATTGACCTAGATTCAATGGATTTTTCAAACATAATTGGCTGTCACCAGGAGATTGAATTTAAATATAAATAATATGGTAATATTAAAAAATGTGTTCGAAAGAACAAAAGCTAAATTTGGCGGCAAAATTATGAATTTTGAACTTGAAGATGAAACACTTCACTTATTATATTCCGACGCTCACAAAAAATTCGTTCTCTATTCTGATTTAAGCAATAGACCTTTAGATAAAATAGAACTTATTAAGGATAATTGGATTGAATCTTATTTTAGTGCAAATGTTAAAGAAGCGTTAGGAAATGTACGTGGAAAATATTTTGGAGAATCTCATGTGCCAGGCGCTGAATTAAAAATAGAATATAAACACTTGCTTGAAGAATCTAGCCAAGAAAGAAAAACTTTAACAAGACTCATATTAGACAATGAATATAAAGGTAATGATATTGCTAAAGATGACGATTTTGTTCTTCTTGCTGTTTACTTAAATGTTGAAAATGCGGATTATGAACAGACTGCTGAAATATGCACAAAAGTAACTACAATGTTATCTGAAGGAACTCCTGCTTATGTTAAACATTATGTTTTACCTGTAAGAAATCAAGAGACTAGAGTTGAGCTTGTATACCCATTAAATCTCGGAAAAGAAAAAGAAAAAATATATGATATCGTACAGACATTAAAAGAAATGGACGAAAAACTAAAATCAATGAATTTTACCGATGAAGAACAAAATTAAAATTTTGTTTGGTGTTTATTTAATAAAAAATAAAATAAATGGTAAGATATATATCGGAAGTTCAAATAATATAAGAAAAAGATGGAATGAACACAAAAACGATTTAAGAAACGATGAGCACCATAGTAAACATTTACAAAAATCTTATAAAAAATATGGTATAGAAAATTTCGAGTTTTCAATACTAGAAGAAGTACAAAGTGCGATTGGATTATTTGCTTTAGAACAACAATATTTAGATAAACACAGGCCTTTTGACAGAAATATAGGATATAACATTAGTGAAACAGCTATAGGACCTACAGGTGTTGTGCGAAATGATTTAAAAAGATTTAACATAGAAAATAAATCTAAAAAAGTTTACCAATATAGCCTAAATGGTGTTTTTTTAAAAAAATGGAATAGCGTAACAGAAGCTGCGTCTTTTTATAAAAAAGGAAAGTCGGATATATCTAGGAATTGTTTAAAAAAAACAATACAATCATTTGGTTATATTTGGAGATATGATTATATTGAGAATCTAGATATAAATGAGATTAAGAACAAAAATAAAAGAAAAATAACACAACTTACAATTGATAATGTTGTTATAAAAGAATGGGAAAGTATAACTGAAGCTTCCAAGTTTTTAAAAATAAACGCTTCAAAAATATGTTCAGTTTGTTCTGGACAAAGAAAAACATCTGGCGGATTTGTTTGGCAGTATAAAAAATAAATAAAATGAAAAAAAATAAGATAGTAGTCATAATTCCTTTTTATAATGCATCTGCATATTTAGAGAGATGTGTGAGTTCAGTTTTATCTCAAAAATATGATAATTTTAAAGCTGTTTTTATAGACGATTGCAGTACTGATAATAGTTGGGAATTATTACCCCATAATGATATTAGATGTGTTTGTGTTAGAAATACAGAAAATTTAAGTGCATTACCAAATATTCATAATGCTATATTAAATTATTGTGAAAAAGAAGATATATGTGTTTTATTAGATGGTGATGACGCATTTTTAAAAAAGAACACATTAGAATATGTAAACTCTTTTTTTGAAGAAAATAATTGTTGGATTATGTATGGACAATTTGTTTTTTCTACTGGCGGTGTAGGGTTTGCTTCTGCTTACACTGAAGATGAATTTAAAAATATACGTAAATCTCCTTTTAAAGTATCTCATCTTAGAAGTTTTAAAGCAGGATTGTATCAAAAAATAAAAGAGCAGGATTCTAACTTTTCTTGCATGAAAGATAAGGACGGTAATTTTTATAGAATATCGTATGATGTGGCCATGTTTGCTCCTATGCTAGATATGTGTCCTTTTGAAAAAGTTAAATTTAATAATATACCTCTTTATTTATATAACTTTGAGAACCCTATTTCTGATCATATAAAAGACCAAAAAGGTCAAACCATGACTCATATGGAAATATATAATAAACCAAATTTTAATAAAATAGTAGATTATAAGTAATGGCAAAAATTGGAGTAGTAGTAATAGCAACAGGAAAGTATGATCAATTCATACCGCTTCTTTTTAAATCAATGAAGCAATATTTCATGACAAATCATGAAGTAACCATGTTTGTATTTACTGATCAGGAGATGCCAAAAAAAGAAGGATTGGTGGCACTTCCTCATGTTCATGAGCCATGGCCGAATCCAACCCTAAAAAGATATCATGTATTTGATAAATATAAAAACGAATTAAGTCAAATGGATTATTTGTTTTATTGTGATGCAGATATGAGATTTGTGGCTCCTGTTGGAGACGAAATTTTGCCTGACACAGAAACAGGACTTGTTGCCACAGAACATCCAGGGTTCTTTGGAGGTAGAAGAGGTACATATGAAACAAGAGTTGAATCAACAGCTTGTGTAGCGCCAAATGAAGGTGGTATTTATTTTGCAGGAGGATTTAATGGTGGAACATCAGCAGCTTTTTTAAAGATGTCTGAAGAAATAAAGAAAAAAGTTGATAGAGATCTAGAAAATGGAATTATTGCTGTTTGGCACGATGAAAGTCAAATGAATAGGTATTTAATTGACAATCCGCCTAAAGTTTTAAATCCTAGTTATTGTTATCCAGAATCATGGAATATTCCATTTGAAAAGAAGTTACTAGCACTAGATAAAAATCATTCAGAAATAAGAAATTAATGAATCCTATAGTAGTATCAAATTTTGGATTAAAACTAGAACATGATTTCAACAAGCAAGTTGAAATATGGGTTGATAATTTTCGTGATGTAGAAAATAGTAAATCTGCAATAAAAATTTTTGCTCAAATTGAGCCTAATGAAATAATGGGCTTGAACAACGAAATAATTGCAAAAGCAAATTTGTTTGATTACATTTTAACATATGAAAGTGAAGTCTTAAAAAGATTAAACAATGCTGTTCTTTTTGAATATGGCACAAAATGGATTGACATAGAAAAATATGAATTTAAAGAAAAAGAATTCTCTATATCAACTATTTGTGGGCATAAGACAATTACATCTAATCATGTTTTAAGACAAAAATTATGGTATAAGCAAAATCAAATAACAACTCCAAAAAAGTTTTTTTTAAGCAGACTTGGCGGTGTTGAGAATTTTAATAATAACCCCATTCTAGAGGAACACAAAGAACCTTTGTTTGAAAGCATGTTTCATGTGTGTATAGAAAATGTATCTAAAGAAAATTTCTTTACAGAAAAACTAATTGATTGCCTTTTATGTAAGAGCATTCCAATTTATATTGGATGTCCAAGCATAAGCAATTATTTCAATATGGATGGATTCTTTATTGCAAACAGCTTTAATGAAGTAATAGAAATATGCAACAAACTTACTCCTGAAGATTACAATTCTAGATTAAGCATAATTGAGGAAAATAGAAATAAAGCTCTTGATTGGATTGATTACAACGAGAGATTGGTTAAAAAAATAGAAGAAATTATTTAATATGAAATTACACTTAGGTTGTGGGTATAAAAAATTAGATGGCTTTGTCAATGTTGATATAAGACCAGAAACAGAATGCGATATTTTAGATGATGTTGCTACTCTAAAAAACTTCCAAGATGGTAGCGCCGATATGATATATGCATGTCATGTGTTAGAACATTTTACTAGAACACAATATAAAGATGTTTTAAAAAGATGGACCGAAATTTTAAAAAGTGGTGGCGCTTTAAGAGTGTCTGTTCCAGATTTATATAAAGTCTCCGAATTGCATTATACAAAAAAATATCCACTTAAAAAATTAATGGGGTTTTTATATGGAGGTCAAAACTATTCAGAAAACTTTCATTATATAGGATTTGATTTTGATACTCTTAAAGAAGATCTTGAAGAATTAGGATATAAAGATGTAAAAGTTTGGAATTGGAAAGAAGTTGAACATGGTGATATAGATGATTATAGCCAAGCTTACTTGCCACATATGGATAAAGAAAATGGGCACCTAATGAGTTTAAATGTAGAGGCTACAAAGATATGATTTCAATATTGTTAGCTGTTTATAATGGCGAAAAATACATAAAAAGAAGCATTGACTCAATCTTAGACCAAACCTTTAAAGATTGGGAATTACTTATTGGATTTAACGGAACAGTAGATGGCAGTAAAGAAATTGTCAAACAATACAACGATCCTAGAATAAGAGTTTTTGATTATGGAGATGATAAAGGAAAGGCAAAGACATTAAATAAACTCATAAAAGAATCAAAAGGCGAGTGGTTAGCCATTCAGGATGATGATGATATGTGGATGCCTAAAAAGCTTGACAGGCAGTTTAAATATACAGATGATTATGATGTGATTGGAACGCAAATAATATATGTTGATGAGAATGATAATCCAACAGGTAATCCAGTTCTTGCTAAAGACAACGACACAATCAAGTTAAAATCTTTAACTGGAGATAATCAGGTTGCAAATACATCTGCAATTTTTAAAAAGAAATGCGCAGAAGAAATAAATGGATGGAGTGAGATTTTAGATGGAATAGAAGATTTTGATTTTTGGTTAAAAATAATGAGAAATGATCATAAATTTATTAACTTAGCATCAGCTGAAGTTATGCATAGATTACATAATAACAGCAATTTTAATACAAAAAAATTTGATTTAAACAAAATACTTTAAACAAGAATATGAAATTTTATTTTGAGGGTTGGCTTCATCACAAAAACGAGATAGGCCTTAATTTAATGATTAAAGAAGGAATGGATGTAGATTTTTCTATGAACCCAAACAAACAATATGATTGGATTGTGAGTTTGAGTGAATTTAAAACATTTGAAAATCACAAAGGTGGTATAATTTATGGACCACACATGACATTCCCTGCTGTTGATGTTATGAAAGTTCCTAATAGATCAGGGAGAGTATATTGTAACGCATTGTCTGATTGGAATAAAAAACTTTGTGAAGATATCATGCCAGGAGTTAAATTCCTTGCTTTGCCTTTTGGGGTAGATATTGAAAAATTTAAGCCACAAGAGAAAACTGGTAAGCCTGTTATATATTTTAAAACAGTTGATGAGTCGAGATTATATGATGTTTTAAATAATTTGCCAGGAGATTTTTTGATATTTGATTATAACAAAAGATATGATGAAGGAGCATTTCAAGATGCTATATCGAAAGCGCCATATGCTATATGGTTAGGAAGACATGAAAGTCAAGGA
>Ga0315289_10003540_pt1 | contig 23589 bp, 14 predicted proteins | sample YL17G11_40_MG_FD_203452 | JGI IMG/M metagenome (GOLD analysis project Ga0315289, IMG submission 203452) | Sediment microbial communities from Yellowstone Lake, YNP, Wyoming, USA - YL17G11_40 | ecosystem: Environmental > Aquatic > Freshwater > Lake > Sediment | place: USA: Wyoming | collected...
CGCGGCTGACTACGGCGGCGGGCTGCATGAATGCGGCGGGACCATCCGGAACAACACGATCTGGGGGAACTGGGCTGGCGTTCAAGGAGGGGGGCTCTACAGTTGCGAGGGCATGATTCACAACAACACAATATGCGACAACTCGGCGGGGGAGGGGGGAGACGGGCTCGCTGAATGCACGGGTGAAATCAAAAACTGCATCATCTGGGGAAACGGGAGCATCTCGGGGAACGGGGGCGGGGAGCAGCTTCGCGAGTGCACCTGGCCAGACCGTTGCAGTGCCCCGACATACTCGTGCATCGAGGGCTGGCGAGGCGGAGGAGAGGGAAATGTCCCTTATTTTCCGCGCTTCGTTGACCCTGTGAGGGCGGACTATCATCTCGATAGCTTGTCTCCTTGCATAGATGCGGGCGACCCGGCGTCTCCTTTTTCGGAGGAGCCCGAGCCGAACGGGGGACGGGTCAACATGGGTTCCTATGGCAACACGCCGGAGGCGACCCCCACCCCGCCGGACACCGACAGCGACAAGCTTCCCGATGGTTGGGAGACGGAGTTTTTCGGAGACCTCGACGAGGGGAGCAACGATGACCCCGACGGAGACCTTCTCCCGAACATCCGCGAATATCATTGGAACTTGGACCCCGCAGTTCCGCCGACGACCTGGTACGTGGACGGTTCCGTATCGGTCTCCGGTGATGGGACTTCGTGGGAAGGGGCTTTCAATGCCATCTGGCGGGGGACGACGGCGGCAGCAGAGCATGACGTGGTCGTCGTGGCCCCGGGAATTTACGACGCCGCCGGTTTTGGGGGCAAGAACATCGTTCTCCGCAGCACAAATCCATTCGACGCGGAGGTCGTCGCCAACACCATCATAGACAGGCGAAAGTTGGGCTCGGCCGTGAGCTTCAGGGGAACTGAGGCTGAGACATGCGTTCTGGCAGGCTTCACGATTCGCAACGGGGGGTCTGAGGACAGCTATGGCGGCGGGATTTGCGGAGGGACATACGACGACTACACCCACGCCACGATTCAGAACAACGTCATCACGAATAACCTCGCCAAGTACGGAGGCGGGGTGGCCTTCTGCGACGGCATCATCCAGAACAACACCATTTGCGACAACACGGCTGAAACTGACGGCGGCGGGCTGTTCGAGTGTGGCGCCACAGTCCGGAACAATGTGATCAGCCGAAACTCCGCCAAATCGTTCGGGGGAGGGCTGTGTTGGTGCGGCGGCCTTATTGAGAACAATACGCTGTTTGGGAACCGCGCCGCACTTGGCAGCGCGATGGCCGGGTGCGGAGGGCTCATCCGCAACTGCATTATCGCTGGGAAGTTCGGCGTAAGCTATTTTTCATCATGGTGGGATTGGAGGTGGACGAAGCCAAGCTATTGCTGCATCGAAGGTTCAGGGGCGGCAGGAGAAGGAAATATGGCGTTCGAGCCGTACTTTGTTGACGCCGAGAACGGGGATTTTCGCCTTGAGCCGTGGTCCCCCTGCATAGACGCGGGAGACCCGACTTCGCCGTTCTCAAATGAGCCTGAGCCTAACGGCGGGCGGATTGACATGGGCGCCTACGGGAACACGCCTCAAGCCACATCCAGGTGCTCCGATGCTGACGCCGACGGATTGCCGGACGGTTGGGAGATAAAGTGGTTCGGCAGCCTTGCCGAAGATGCCGCGGGGGATGCCGATGAGGATCGGATATTCAACGTTACTGAATATCGTTTTGGCTGGGACCCCACCTCGCCAGCGGAGGGGCGAGTCGTGAACGTCGGGAAAACGACATGGTACTTGACCATCCAGGCAGCTATTTCGGACGCAGATGAGGGGGACGAGATTGTGGCGTATCCGGGGGTGTATATGGAGAATGTGGATTTTGGGGGCAAAAACGTGGTCTTGAGGAGCACCGAGCCGAAGAATTGGGCCGCAGTGGCCGAAACGATTCTGGATGGCGGGTTGAACGGATCGGTGGTCACCTTTTGGGGAGACGAGGATGAGACCTGCGTTCTGTCAGGCTTTACCGTCCGCAATGGAATGGCCGAAGGCGGGGGCGGCATCCACGGTCAGGGGTGCCGCGCCGGGATTGAGAACAACATAATCACCGGCAACTCATCAAGAGGGACAGAGTACATCGCCGGCGCGGGTGGGGGCGTGTATGATTGCGACGGGTTGATTCAAAACAACGTTATCCGGGGAAACTCGGCGGCTTACAATGGCGGCGGGCTGTGTGGCTGCGGGGGTGTCATCCGGAATAACGTCATTTCTGATAACGCGGCAAGCAGCTATGGGGGCGGGCTGTGCGGCTGCCACGGTGTCATCGAGAACAACGCTATCTGGCGCAACAAAGCCGATTACGGCGGTGGGGTGGGCAACTGCGGTGGGGTGATCCGAAACAACATCATTTCGGGGAACTGGGCTCGCTTGGACGGCGGAGGGCTGAGTAGTTGCGACGGGACCATCGAAAACAACACCATTGTGGGCAACCTGGCAGAAGCGTACTCGGGGCTGGGCTATTGCAGGGCGAAGATAACGAACTGCATCGTATGGGGGAACGGGCCTTCGGGGAGGGACCAGTTCTACTACCCGTTCCCGCCGACCTACTGCTGCATTGAGGGTTGGACAGCGGGCGGGCTGGGGAACATTTCTGCAAATCCGTTTTTTGTTGATCCGGATGGGGCGGACAATGAGCCCAAGACCCACGAGGATAACGACTACCGCCTGGCAAGGGGATCGCCGTGTATTGATGCGGGGATGAATGAGGATTGGATGTACGGCGCGGTTGATCTGGATGGCAATCCGCGAGTTTTCTTTGGAAGATCTTCGAAGACCGTTGACATGGGGGCATACGAGTACGGTTCACGGCTTTTCTCGATCCTCAAGATTGTCCCGTCGAGCGGTGCCGGGCCAGAGATCGTTTGGGAGAGTCGGGTCGGGGAGACTTATGTCGTCTGGTCGTGCCTGGACCTGCTGACGGGCACCTGGAACGAGGAAGCGACTCTGCCGTCGCAGGGAGAAGAGACAACGTGGACCGATGAGGACGTGACGCCCCGACTGAAGTTCTACAGGATCGAGGCCAGGTGAACGTCCGGGGTGGCAAAGCCCCGTGCTCGGCATTATTCCCGGTTTAGGGGAGCGCCAGCCAGTCCTGGCGGACGCGGTAGAAGCGGCGATTGACGATGGAGGCGGGAGGGGTTGTCGGGTTGGTTTGCTCGTCGGGGGAATCGAGCCACTGAACGCTGTTGCCATCTCCGAGGAAAGTCGGGCCGCAGGGTTTCCACTGGGTCGTTTCGCTGAGACCATCGGCGGCGTACTCAATCTGGTAAAAGACGCCCTGTGTCGTTGGGCCGAAGGCGACGGCGATGGCGGAGGCGCCGACGCTGACGGCGAGCTGGAGTGGCGGAGGAGGCTTCTCCTCGCGGAGGACGAGCCACAGGTCGTCCCACGCGGCGTCGGCCGGAGTCGTGGAGGCGTCCCTGGCGAGCATCGAGAACCTGACGGACCTTGTGCCGGCGGGGACGTGATTCTTGGAGGACAATTCCATCCACTCGCCGGTTACGCCGGTGTAAAGCTGCCGTCGTTCGAGGAGGGATTTGCCGGCATCGAGGAATTCAATTGCTATGGAGGCGACAATGTTTTGTGTCTGGCTGGTTCGGATGGCGTGCCCGCCCCATTCGGCGACAATGTCTTTGTCCGGCGAATCAATCGCTTCCGAGAAAGCCGAAACGTCCACGTCCTGATAAGCCGCGAGGAGGTAGCTCTCGTTCATGGGGCTGTTTGTTTCGCGGTCGAATCTTCCAGAGGTCTGGTCTGCCCAGAAAGCCCACTGCCCGTGCGAACTCCAGCCGCTGGTGACGGCGATGAACAGGTCGTTGTCGAACGAGTACCGGTTGGCGGGGTCGGGAGAGAAAGCGGAACTGGCGTTCGTCCAGTGGCGGAGAGATTGTTCCTCGGCATCCGGATTCAGGAGAAGGTTGGGTGTCCGATCACCGGGGACGCAGGCGACGGTTTCGGACGGCGGTCCTTCGAGATGGGCGTCTGCGGCGGTGACGTAATAGGAGGAATTGGCCGCGTCGCTCAGGTTGACGTCGAGGTAGCGTGCCTCGGACACGCGAGAAGGGGTGATTTTGACGAAGGGGGAATCGCCCGTTTTGCGGTAAATGAAATACCCGCTGACATCGGTTTCGGGATTGGGGTTCCAGTCCAGGGCGACTCCTCCGAGGGTCGGTTCGGCGAAAAGAGCAGAGACTTTCTTCGGGGGAATGCCAGTCGGGGCGGTGGTTTCAACTTCTGGCGACGGGTCGCTCTCGATGGGGCCGTATGCGGGGGCGAAGGAGCGGACGATGTAAATGTAGGTCTTTCCTTCTGCGGTGGATTCGTCGGTCCAGGTCGCTTCGGCGACGGAGGCAACTTTCTGGAAAGGCTGGGAGCCCGTTCGGCGATAAATGTTGTAGCCGACTGGCAAAACTCCTCCGAAGGGCGGACGCCACGAGAGGATGACGCTTTGCCCACCGGGAGAGACGGACGCTGAAAGGTCCCAGGGCGGGTCGGGTTTCGGGACAAAATCCCACTGGTACACGACAACCTTGCCGGACTTCAGGGAAATGTAGAAGCGATTGCGATAACCCTTGATTGACTGAATTTGCTCTCCGCCTTCGATGGTCGTGGTAAAGAGCACCTGCGGTTCGGCCGTTTTATCGGCGAGGTCGAGGACGAGAAGTTCGTTTCCGCCCAGTTCTGCGGTGATGAGATGTGCTTCATCGTGAGTCAGGACGCAGGGAAGGAGCGGCCTGGAGGATATGCGGCTTCCGGGGTCCTCGGTGTCGCCGTTCCAGTTGATGGGCGAGCCGACCAGGCAAGGTGGTGCTCCGTCGGAGGGCATGTCGGCGCTCCAGAGCGAATACGACCCAGCGGCGGCTTCGACTTGCCGTATGCGGACGAACCAGTGGTCTGCCGGGTGCATGGAAGCGACCCGCTGGACGAGCCACTTGCCGTCGCGGGTCAGGACGTCGGGGGAGACCCGTGACCGCCAGTCGCCCGAGCAACGGGACCAGTACCGAAACGGCTCTGACGGGATTTGGGAAAAATCCAGGATTGCTTCGGCGCCGTCCTGCCCACCGCACAAGAGGAGGTCGCGGCCCTGGTCGTAGAGTTCCCCGTAGATGGTCGAAGACCCGCCGATGCCCTCGTCCACGACGGACATTTTGCGCCTGACCGGGTCTATCGAGAGGACGTAAATGCCCTCGCCGAAATACACTTTCTCGCCGCGCGAAGGGTCATAGGCGTCCCCGCCGGTTTTCAGGGCGCCGATAATCATTGAGCCTCGCTTGACGAAAATCGGGGGTGTGGTGAGGAGGCTCGGAAACTGAATCCCCGGAAATTGAAGATTGGGGGGATAGGCAGAGTCGAGTAATCGAAATTCGTCGTTGGTGACATCAATCAGGAATATCTTCGTTCCGGGGCCGCCACCGACGACAATCCTCTCGGAATAGGGATCGTAATCAATCCCACAGTTGGCGCCGTCTCCGTAAGGCATGTCATCAAACTGCCGCTGAGCGACGGAACGGATTTGCAGAGGATTGGTAATGTCAAGGATGTCGAGCCATGAGCCCTCGCTCACGACGTAAAGGCGGGTGGCGTCGGTGTTGAGGGCGAGGTTGTACGCACCGCCATGCCCGGGGTCAAACTCGCCGCAGAACTCGAAACGCTCCTCGTGGGATGCTGTCGGACTCAGGGCGACGTGCGTCCTCCCGGGGTCAGACTCCTTTGGGAGAGCGGACCGGGTGAAAGACGAAAGAAGGAGAGCGAGGAGACAGAGACCGACCGTGAACAGCCCTGGACGCATGGCACCCCCCGGTGAGACTTCCAAGCCGCGAGCTTTCTTAGTTGACCATATATCAAATCGAAAAAGACAAGTCAATAATGCTGAAAGTTTCGAGGGGAGGCGTGGCGGGCCGAGAGGGAGGCTACTCGGGCTTGGAATCCTCCTTCTTGCCGCCGAAGTGGAAGGCGTGCATCCCCAGGAGGACGAGGCTGACGAAGGCGGTCGCTATGAGGCCGACGTAATACAGGCCAAGGCCACAGGCCATGCCAACAAGCGTGGAGAGGAAAACGACCACCGTGTCTTTGGGGTTGCGAAGGGGCGTTCTGAATCTGATGAAGGCCAACATACCGCCGATGCCAAACGCTCGGGCGATGTTGTTGCCGACGATTATCCACACCAAAGCGCCTCCGACACAGAGAAGAATCTGTGTCTGCATCAAGGAAGGAGTGTACTTTTTCTTCTTCCCGGTGAAAGAGACCCAATAAGCAAGGGCAAGGATCAGGCCGAGGACAGCGGCGAGGGCGAGTTTGAGGACAACCACGTTCCAGGTATCCGGGGGTTTCTGGGCAACATCCTTCAGTGTGTTGCTGAGAGTCTGGGCGTGGGTATCATTGGCAGCGGAACCCAGGGTCGCTTGGGCTGAGGTGGCAGGAGCCGGCAAGACAAACGATATGGCGAGGAGCACAGCGAGGGAGCAAGCAAAAAAGACCGCCGATGGGAAACGATTCGAGAGAGATTTTGGGTTTGGCACACTTAACTCCCTTATTCCGGGCAGAAATCGAGAGCGATTCATTCCCTGGCCGGGCATGCTTTCCGAACGGTTCAGGCGGTGGCCGGAGAAACCTTCCGCGGAGCACACTCTTCGCGGGCTTCGCTGAGGCGCGATTCGGGTTCACCGAGGAAAAGGCTCTGGATGCCTAAGGCAAACTTCGAGAACCGCACGTCCCGCGTGGTGCCCAGTTCCTCAATCAGGTCATTGAGCCACAGGGGGGTGCGGGGGCCGGAGACCTTCGTCTCCAGGACGACGCAGTTGTGCTTGGCGACCTGCCCGGTCACAAGATTTCGCATGACAATATCTTTGTCCAGGGTAATCCTGACATCGCTGTCTTCGGAGGGCTGGAAGGAAACCCGCCTGTACTCGATGGTGAGAATCGGCTTGAGGCGGTTCGACATGATGTAGCCCTGGATGGTCGTATAGGTGTTGACGATGTCGGGGTTTTTCTTGTTCTCCTTGAGGACTTCTTTCAGGACGTCCTGGCCGGAGATGAACTTCTCGAGGTGCTCGCGCCTTATCCTGAACCTCTTTTTCTGTGAAAGGGCGTGATTTCTGATTTTCAGCTCCATCCAGACGTCATCGGGAAACTTCGCGTCGTAGCCGTACTCCCTGTACCGCACCTTGTACCGGACAGGCTCGCGGTTGAGCCAGGCGTAGTATGTATCGAAGGTCTCGTTGTCAAAGTAAACGGTGCGAAGGTGTGTCACGGGCTGGTCCTTGGCGAACATATAAACGGGGGCGAACTTTTTAACGGTATCGAGAGTGAGGTGGTATCTGTTACTTGCGGGCAGGTATTTTTTCTCGCTTCTTTCAGACGTCGTTGACATCACTCGCTCCTTTTGTCAGGCACGGGACCGACCACCGACCTCATCCCGTCCCGGCGGGGTCAAATTATACGAAGGACCCCCTTCTTTTTCAAGTATCGCTATCGGTGGACCCATCCGGGTTCCAGATGATCTCTCCCTGGCCGTCATTCTTCATTGAGTCGGAGTCCACGTGGTCCTTGGAGTACCACTTAACATGCCAGTCCAGAAAGAGGATATTCCCGCCCCCGTGGTGCCGCTTAGAGAAGTCGCCATCCCCCTTTTGGTCCGGGGTCTTGGCGCGCCCTTTGAACTTAAGAGTAGCGTCCGGCCCCGTCACGCCGTCAAAGATGCAAACAGTCGCCGCGCCACGGGAGATGGTTCCTGTGTCCCGAAACGGTTCGTCTGAGAGCTCAAGCTTGCTGTTCATTCGGTACGATTCCGCCCGGGATTCCTTGCTTTTTGCCACACCGGGGCATAACTTGACTTCGTTTATCTCTGCGTCCTCAAGCCCACGGGTTTCCAAGTAAGGGTCTACGAGGTAATACCAGCAGCTATTGGGCGGGTCCTTGTCGTCCTCGTGAGGCAAAAGGCCCTGGAAATCGGTCGTGTACGCCAAGAGTGCCACCCCGATTTGATGGAGGTTGCTCTGGCACTTCGAGGTGCGAGCCTTCTCCCTCGCTGACTGCAATGTCGGCAGAAGAATCGCCGCAAGCACACCGATTATCCCGATGACCACTAAAAGCTCGATGAGCGTGAAACCTTTTTTTGCTGGTCCTCTGAACTTCATTTGACCTCACCTCCATCCGTGTTCCGGGAGAACTTCCCCGGTCAAGAAAAATATCCCAAGAAAGACCTACCTCCCGCGCCCCACGTTTGAGTGGCCGCTTTCGCCGCGAAGCGAGCGCCGATGGTGGATTCCTTGGGATGGAGCGGTGGATGCCCGCCGTCCTTCCCGTGAGCCGCACGCGTTATGAAAGAGATAGATAATTGCACTTTGCCACAACGTCGCCCACAGGAAACGACGAATTGGCTTCCCGTTCCGTCTCTGCTCTAACTCAAAACAAACACTTTTCTAATGTCCATGTAATAAAATACCACGTTTTTGCCCACTTTCAAGTGTTTTTTCCTGAGGTTCCTCGGAGCGAGATACTGCGCCCGGAGCAAAATTTGTACCACTCCAAGACGAGGGAAAAGACCCAGCGCCTCCGTTTCTGTCGCAACCTGTTCCCATTCCATGCATTGCGACATGCACGGTTCTGCGGCGGGACTCCGCTCGCGCCGTCAAGCCTGGCGATAGTGGGGAAATTTACCACTTGAGTCTCCTGGTTCGGGCGCCCGGGAAATAGTACTTCAGGATTGATTCAAACGAGTCGCCGCGTTCCGCGAGGACCTTTGCGCCGCGCTGACACATGCCAACGCCGTGTCCCCAGCCGCGGCCGCGGAATGAAATTGAACCCTGTTTCACCTCCATGTCGAAGAAGCCGCTTCTTATGATGTCGGGTCCCATGGTCATTCGGAAGCGGTTGATTCCGAGAACCTTTTCGCCATCGCCGGACTGAACTCTCAATGCTGTAATTCTTCCACCGGAAGTGCTCCTCTTGTGAACGGCGATGGAGCTGGCAGAGGCGATTTCTGCGGAGCGGAGCTTCCGCTGAAAGTCTGGCAGAGGGATGGTTGCTCGCCAGCGGTAATCGGAGGCTTCCCGGCAGAAGGGACATTCGACGGGAGAAGGGAATTCGCCTTCCCCTCCCCAGACGTTGACGGCGTATTCCGTGAAGCCGCCGCAGGAGGTGCAGAAGTAAGAAAGGAGAAGTTCGCCGCGGCAAAACAGGACGACGTGTTTTGTGGCGTCAACGGCTCTATCGGTTCGTGGGTCGCGTTTGTCGGGATTATAGACGAGGGTAGTGGAGGTGATGTCGTAGTCTTTGCTGCCATTCCGGAGGGCATTGAAAAGGACAAAGGAACGGCAGATAACGGCCTGGGCTTTCAAGGCTTCGTGGGGCCAGGTCGGGAGCATCTCGGAGGGAACGACTGCTTTCAGGTAAGTGTCGAGGTCAACGATGTTGACTGCGAGGAGACCGCCGCCGCGTCGAAGAATCTGGAAGCTGCCGGGGTAGGTTTTGCCGTTTAGGGAGATTTTGTCGGAAGTGCTTTTGACGTTGAGGCTCCGGGAAGACTGGGTTTTTCCGGCGACGCTGATGCCACCGGAAGAGGAGGCGACTGTTACGGACGACGCGCGTCTCGAGGTGTGGAGCACCTTGCCGGAGGCGCCATCCTTGATTGTCAGAGTGCTTCGTGAGGAGAGCGTCAGAGTGTTCGCACCCTGAAGAACTGCAACACGGACGGCGCGGCCGGACGGCGGCTTCTCCGGGGGAACACAACCGCCAACTAGCAAGAAGGCGATGCTAAGAGTAACCTGTGTTGCTTTGCTCATTCATGCCTTTCCACCGCCGCGCCCAGAACACAGCATACAGCATACGCAGCCCCCCCTGTTCCCTGTCTCCTATCTACTGTCTGCTGCATCCGCCGCCTGCGCTGCTTCGCTACTTCGCGTTGCAATCCTGTCCCGCCGCGGCGGGATCAATCCTGTCAAAAATAGCCCGTGGCGATTTCGTCAGTGTGCCAGGCATCTTCCACAGCTCAGTCCTCGTCCGAGGGAAAGGGGCGACCCGGGGGCTTTTTGCCGGCGTACCTTTCGTATTCGCTGAAGATGCATCCGCAGTAGGACTGCCGGTATAAATCGTGCTTCTTCGAGAGGTCGTGTCCCTCGTGGTACCCAACCCTGAAATCCTGATAAAAGAACGGCACGCCGACCTCCGCGGCGACCTGCTCGGCGATGGATTTAATCAGTTCGTGGTCCTGGTAAGGACTGACGAGGAGCGTCGAGGTGAAGGCGTCGAAATGACCGCCTCTGGCGACGGTTGCGGTCGTCAGGAGACGCATGTGGTAGCAGAACCGGCAGCGGGCGTCCTCGCGGAACAGAACCTCGCGCAGGAAGCCGCGAAGGTCGTAGCCCCCGTGATAAATCATTCGCAGGCCGACTTTGTCGGCGTACTTTTTGACGGCCTCGAGCCTTCTGCTGAATTCGGTGTAGGGATGGATGTTGGGATTGTAGAAAAACCCGGTGACTTGATGACCGCTTTCGAGGAGAACCTTCGTAGGGAATGTCGCGCAAGGTCCACAACAGATGTGAAGAAGAATGTTCATGGTCCGCTCACACGGCAACGAAGAGAACAAAAACGTCCCGGCATGTCCGGCGCTGGTTGCTTACGGAGTCCTTCGACTCGAGAGGGAGACAATTCGTGGCGTTGCGTCTCCGCCCTCAAAAAAGCTCCTTCTGCTGTGCTTGCGGCGCGATGCCGAGGTGCTTGTAGGCGAGGTCTGTGGCGACTCTGCCTCTGCGTGTTCTCTTCAGGAATCCTCTCTGTATAAGATAAGGTTCGTAAACCTCCTCGATGGTCTCCGCTTCTTCGCTGACGGCGACGGCAATGGTGTTGATGCCAACCGGCCCGCCGGAGAACTTATGAACAACCGTCTCGATGATGCGCTTGTCCATGTCGTCGAGGCCTTCTTCGTCAATGCCGAGCATCTTGAGCGCGCGGTCGGCGACTTCGGTGGTGATGAAATTGTTCGCCTCGATCTGCGCGTAGTCCCTGATTCTTTTGAGGAGTGTATTGGCGATTCGGGGAGTGCCTCGAGACCTTCTCGCGATTTCCTGAGCACCGTTCTCGTCCAGCTCGACGTTGAGGATTCTGGCCGAGCGCCGAACAATTTCTTTCAACTCGTCGGTGGAATAGAAGTCCAGGCGGACGGTCATGCCAAACCGCGACCGCAGCGGAGCCGTGAGAAGCCCGACTCGGGTGGTGGCGCCGATGAGGGTGAATTTTTTGAGGTTGAGGCGGATCGAACGCGCGCTCGGGCCGGAGTCAATAACGATGTCGAGCTTATAATCTTCCATCGCGGGATAAAGGTACTCCTCGACGACATGGCTGAGCCTGTGGACTTCATCCACGAACAAAATGTCCCCGTGCTGCAAATTGGTGAGGAGGCCCGCAAGGTCGCCCGGCCTTTCGATGACTGGGCCGGAAGTCGCCGTTATGTTGACCTCCATTTCGCGGGCGATAATGTAAGCGAGGGTGGTCTTTCCGAGACCGGGCGGACCCGAAAGGAGAGTGTGGTCGAGGGACTCGCCCCTGTCACGAGCGGCCTTGATGAATATCTGAAATCTCTCTTTCAGTTTGCCGCCGCCGCCGAAATCGTCCCAGGACTGGGGTCTGAGAGATACGTCGAGCTGAACGTCCCTCCGCTTGAGTGTTGAGGTAACGAACGTTTCAGACATACTTCAGAGCCTTCTTGACGAGTTCCTCGAGGGTGCCTTTCTCCTTCGTGTCCTCCAGCACTCTCTTCAAAGCCTTCTGGGCGGCGGCTTGAGTATAACCGAGTTTGATGAGGGCGAGAACCGCGTCGTAGAGCTGTTTTTGTTGCTCGGTGAGCTCCAGTTCCTTCGAGAAAGCCTGATACGCCGGCGCAAGACCAATTCTTTCTTTTAACTCTACTATGAGGCGAGAGGCAATCTTCGAGCCGACGCCGGGGACGGTCTTGAGCATCTTCTCGTCTCCGCGAGCGATGGCGGCCTTGAAATCCTCGACGGACATGCCGCTGAGCATCCCAATCGCGCTTTTCGGCCCGATGCCGGGGATTCCAATCAGCATTCGGAAGAGCTCTCGCTCGTCCTCCGTCATGAAGCCGAACAGGACCATCGTGTCGTCTTTGTGATGAAGGTGCGTGAGAACCTCGACCTCGGCGCCCTCGCGCGGAAGCCTGCCATGAGTCGCCAACGAGACGAGAATCTCGTACCCCACACCGCCAACGTCAACGACGATGCTGGTCAGCCCTGCCTGAAGAAGCTTGCCACGAATCCGCGTAATCATCGGAACGAACCCTGACGATGGAGGTAACGCCTCAGTCTTGGGCGGCAGAGGTGGCAGAGAAGAAGCCAGGATTTTGACAGGATAACAGGATGGACCGGATAATGCTCAAAATCCTGTTAATCCTGTCCGACATTCCTCTGCGCTCTCTGCGTCCTCTGCGGTAAATCCCCCCGTGGCCGAGGTGTTACCGATAAAGGCATTTCCTCCTGGATTTGCAAAAGCTATCTCAAACCGGATTTAGCCGCCGGCTGCGGGATAAGCCACACAGCACCTCCAAGACCTCTGCACGACAGTAGCGTTTCGTTTCGATTAGAGAGAAGCGATTGACTAATCGCCTGCGCCACGCCGACACATCAAACGAATAGACGCTTCGTCGAGAAAAGTCAAACGTTTTTTCGCCCCTGGCGCAATCGCTCAGTTTCGCAGGGACCCCACCGCAGAGGACGCAGAGACCAGACAGGATGCCAGAGGTAACTTCTGCGTCCTCTGCGAACTCCGCGCGGTTCCATGTGTCCGTCACAGACCGTCCCGATGCTGTGGTTGCCCAGGGCCGCTCTATGTCGGCGAGGGGTGTGGCTGTATTCTCGTGGCGTACGATGGCTCCGGAGGAGCTCGAGCTTTCTTTTGTCCGGGCGTCGGCGCGGGCCTCAATTGGCGTCCACCACGGTGGGGGCAGAGGCGATCCACTGATGGGGGACAGCAGCTATGGAGTGCTGAAGCGTTGCTTCAGCCTTGTAAGGCGGGACGGCATCCTGCCCCCGATGCCGAGGGCGAGACGCCCTCGGGACTGCCGCCGAGACGGCGGCGTTACACCTTCACTCACCCCTGAACTACGGCCGCACCCTCGTCAGCCGTGCTTGCGGCGTTCAGGGCAAGGGAGTAATATCGTCTTGGGGACGCGAAGGACCGATGTGCCGGGTTGTCCGCGGCGCGAACCGGCGGAGGCGTGATGTTGCCATGAGCACTTTGTCATCAACTCTGGAAAGAACGAAAATCTGGATTAGGGCGGCGAGGTTGCCGTTTTTGACGGCGACGTTTGTCCCGGTGCTGCTTGGGACAGCGGTCGCGTGGTATCGGACAGGCTCGTTCAGTTTGCTCTACTTCGCGCTGACTCTGGCGGCTGTGGCTTTCGCGCACATCGGGACGAATCTGACGAACGACTACTACGACCACCTCAGCGGAAACGACGCGGCGAACCGGAATTTCTCTCCGTTCAGCGGGGGAAGCAGGGTGATACAAAACGGGGAGATTGCCGCGAAGCATATTCTCTACGCGGCGCTTCTGTGCTTTGGTGGGGCGACGGTATTAGGGGCTTGTCTGTTCGCAGCGACGAGGCAGGTGGCGGTGATTCTCTTCGGTCTGACCGGAATCGTGTGCGGGTTCTTTTACACGGCTTCTCCCGTGCGCATCGGATACCGGACGCTCGGGGAGCTTGCGGTTGGGTTCGGGTTCGGGCCGCTGACGGTCATTGGCTCATCTTGGATTCAGACTTTTTCGCTCGATTTCGTTGCCGTAGCAGCTTCGGTTCCGGTGGGGATTCTTATCACGCTCGTTTTGCTGATCAACGAGTTCCCGGACTACGAAGCGGACAGGGCCGTCGGGAAAAGGACGCTCGTGGTATGGCTTGGAAGGGAACGAGCCGCGAGGGTGTATTCCTGGCTTGCTGTGCTGACGTACGTGTTCGTTGGGGGAATGGTGGCTGCGCGGGTCTTCCCAGTTTTCTGCCTGCTTGCGTTTCTGACCGCTCCCATCGCATATAGAGCAATCGCGGTCTCAAGGCGACACTATGCCAGCCCTCCCGACCTCCTCCCGGCAAACGCAGCAACTATCGCTTTGCATCTGCTGGTCGGCATTTTGCTGGCAGCGGGGTTTCTCATCGGCAGACTTCTGGGCACACCCGCCTGATCCTCACGTATTGACACCACACTCAACCCTCTGGAGGCCCGGCAAGGGCTGCAGCGCCATTGTCTTGACATAAGGACGGCTTTCTTGTATATTGCTACCAGATTGAAGAAGAAACAGCGCTCGGCAGAATAGCCGGCTGCCACTGAGAATAGAACAGGGCAGGATTCTCCCGTTCTGGGAGGTTCTGCCCTTTTTGTTTCTCGGGGGATGGAAGCGCGAAGAAGCCTGTCCGAGAGAGGCCCAATGGGGTCGTCTGCACTGGAGGTGTGGGTTGCGGGGGCTTGGCGGCTGTCGCCGGCACTGCGCAGTGCTAAACGCACGACGCGGACAAATAACACGGAGGCAATGGAGGGATGGCGCGAAGAAGGACGAAGAAATGGTTCGAGCCGAAGAGAGGTCTTTACGGCTGGGCTGCAAATAAATCGCAGTTGGCGAGAAGGCGTGCGCTGGCTCGGCGAGCGAAGGCGACGGGATGGCTTTCGACTGGGCGGGCGCTTGTGGCTCTGGCGAACGTCACGCGGGACGCCGCGACGCGGAGAGTGGCGCGGGTGGATTCGCGGTATGCGTTCCTGCGGCATCGGGAGGACAAAACAGACAGGAGGCCACGCACAGTGCGTCTATGGGGCTAAGCGGACAGGTTCACAAGTCCGATCACGTATGGGAAACCGAGAGCTTCTTTGAGACAGGATAAACAGGGTGAACAGCCTGCCCGCGGCCAGAGGATTTGAGGGGAAAGAGTCGGGACACCCCGCCCACCGGCGGGGCTCAAGCCCTGGCCCGGCAGGCAACACACCAAATCCTGTTTATCCCGTCGAATCAAATCAATTATGCAAGCGAACTTATGAGGGGCAGTACTGCGGGGATGCGATGACTCGGGAGGCTGTTCAAGCGGATGACGGTCGGCCTGCCCGGCCACCGACTGGTAAGGGGGCGGAGACTCTGCAACGGACGCGCGATGCGTCGGTGAAGCGGAAGGAGTTCTTTTCTCCGTGTTCTCTGCGACCTCGGCGGTGAATTTCCTGCGACGGCGAATGAAAACAGAATACACAGAGACGATGGGTGAAGAAGGAAGAGAGGAGTGGGAGCGGTGCAAAGGCGATTTTCTCCATTTTGCGGAGAAGTGGCTGTGGATTGTGAACAGGGAGCGAAAGCTGCAAAACCTGAGCCTCAATCCCGTGCAGAAGCTGTACCACAGAGAGAGCACACGGTTTGACATCGTTTTGAAGGCCAGGAAGGTAGGAATCTCGACCTACAAGGGAGCGGAGTTCTTTCACGACACGATTTTCGTTTCGAACACGAACACGACGGTGGTCGCCCATGACCTGGACACAACTATAGAGCTGTTCGAGCGGGTGAAACTCTTCTTCGAGAAGCTCCCGGATTTTCTTAGGCCGAAGGTCAAGCGCAACAACCAGCGGGAGCTGGTTTTCACGGAGACGCCCTTTGGCGGGGAGTTGAATTCGAGGTATGCGGTCGGCACCGCTGGGAATTATGAGTTCGGGAGAGGGAAGGACATAGACAACCTCCATCTCTCGGAATACGCCTTCTTTCCGAAGCCGGAGAAGATAAAGATGGGGGCGATGCAGGCGCTTCGGGAGGGTGGGAAAATCTGCATCGAGTCCACGGCGAACGGATTCAATGACTTCCGGGACGAATGGGAAAAAGCGAAACGCGGGGAGAGCCGGTTCAAGGCGCACTTCTTCCCGTGGCATGCGGATGAGACGTACCGACTGCCGCTCCTGGAGGGAGAATCGCCTGGGCTTTCGGAGGAGGAAAGGGCGATTCAGGCGGCCTATGCGCTCTCAGCCGAGCAAATCAAATGGATGATGCAAAGGAAAAGGGAACTGAGGGGGAAGTTCCCGCAGGAGTTTCCGGCGAACGACACGGAGGCATTTCTATCGTCGGGGAGACCGGTCTTCGACACGGAAAAGCTGAAGCGGTTGCTCACCCGGCTGGAAGGGAACAAGCCGATGGCAGTTCGGGAGTCGGGGCAGGTGAAGATGTGGAAGAAGCCTGTTCCGGGGAGGGAATACGTTGCCGGGGCGGACTGCGCGGAAGGGCTTCCGGACGGGGACTACGATTGCTGCGTCGTCGTGGATAAGAAAACGTGGGAGGAGGTGGCGGAGTTGCACGATCGCTGGCCGCCGCACGTGTTCGCCCGGAAGTGCGAGGAGTTGTGCCGCGAGTACAACGATGCGCTTCTGGCTGTCGAGCGGAACAACCACGGGCATAGCGTCCTGAACACGCTGCGAAATCAATTGCACTATCCGTTCATTTACCATTACCGCAGCTACGATGGCGCGGGCGGCCGCACGGTTCCGGGGTGGGACACGAACAGCCGCTCGAAGCCTGTGATGATAGATGGGCTCGACGAGGCGATTCGAGAAGGCTTAATGGTTATCCACGACCAGGATTTCGTGAGGGAATGCCTGACTTACGTTTATGACGACAAAGGGGGGACCGGCGCCCAGGCCGGGTGCCGGGACGATAGGGTTATAGCTCGGGCGATCGCCCTTCAGGTGGCAAAGACTGCCGGGTGCGCGTGCAAGATGGAATATATTCCGGGAGGTTGACTGCGGAGGGTTTGTGTGCGTTAGCTTTGCATCTCCTGCCTCGTCGAGGCACCGTCGTGTCCCGTCGCCCTGGCGAGAGATGAAAGCTCGGACAGGAGAGAAGTGTTGACTCCCGGGGCGTCATCTGCGAAAATGAGGATGACAGTCGGTCATCATCGGGCGAGGAAAAAATGGCGGCAGGCATTGAAGAGTTCACAACCCTTTCGATTCAGTCAGGGATTTTCATCCGTGGGCTGGACTTCTCCGACCCTCTGGCGATAGCGCAGGCAATCCGGCGTGCGGCTGGAGGTGTTTTCGACGGACAGCCGGGTGTTTTTCCTGTGCCGCCGAATGCTCCTGCGAACGTGCCGAGGATTGTGCTGGCAGACAAGGCGAAGAGGTATCAGTGTAAGGTTTCCGTGGAGAGGGTGGACATTGCGTACGACGGGAGCAAGGGAAAGCCGGGCGAGATAGGAATCATCTGGGATGAATTCTCCGGTGTGATAAGGCAGCTTGCGGAGTATCTGAAAAAGAAGAACCCGACGAGGGTGTGGCGGCTGGGCTTGGTTGTGCATCTGTTCAAAGTCCTCGAACGGAGCGCCAATCTGCACATTCTGGAGAAATACCTCAGGGACGAGCGGTTCCGTGAGCCGCACGAGCTTCACTTGAGCGTCCTGAACAAGGAGCAGATGGGGCAGTTCAACATCAACCGATGGTTGAAACTGAGACCGATGAGGAAGACGGACGACCCGCAGGACGACCGCGGACTGGCGGTGGAGGTTGACATCAACACGCCCGCCGAGGAGAACAACGACTTTGCGGAGGAGCAAGTAACGGACTTTTTTGAGAGAGCGTACCAGCACATAGCTACTCAGGATATGTTGCTGGTGGAGACAGAATGAGCGGGGTGTGCGGAATGCGTAGCGAGAAGGGGGCGGTTAGTCGAGTCCCGGGAGGGTAGTTTGCTCTCCCACTTCGCAATTGGCTCTGGGGGCTTTGCTGAAGGTTACGTTGACTTCTCTCGAGGGCGGGTAGTCTATTCCTTTTCCGGAAAGGGCCTCAGCAATCGTGAGGATTTGGACGCGGGGATAGCGCTTTCGCCAGCCTGGGGACTCGTAGAAACCCGCGGTGGCCGCTTCGGTTCGCATCGCTGGAGTGGGCTCTTCGAGGGAGATGAGGACGCCTATTTGTGCCTCCTCGCGGTCCACGACGCCACGCAGGTCGCGGACATGCGCCACTGTTAGGTGCCCGGCCTTGACCTGGAGCACAATCTGCTTGGTCTTTCCCCCTTTTGCTTCGTCGTGGAAATAAAGTCTGCCGTCAATGCCCCTGTCTGCCCCTTTCTTCTGCTCCGCCGGTCTGGCCCCGACCAAACCGAGCGCCCACCACTGGAATTGGTAGGGGTCCTGTTTTGCCAGAGCCTCCGCGTCCGGTACGGAGACAGGCTCGCCGACAACGTCGTAAACAACTCGCCTTCCGAAGGCGTCCCGAAGGCGATGCTTGATGAGAGCAACGGCCAGGTGGGTGACATCAATGCCGATCCAGCGGCGCTTCAACCTCTGTGCGACGGCAATGGTAGTTCCGCAACCGCAGAAGGGGTCCAGAACCAAATCCCCTTCGTTGCTGCTCGCCTTGATGATGCGTTCCAGTAGGAGTTCTGGTTTTTGCGTCGGATACCCGAGGCGCTCTTTGGCGACGGGGTTGATGGCGTTGATGTCCACCCAAGTATCATCAACCTGCTTGATTCCGGGGCTCTCGGAGAGGTACTGCTTGTAGGACCAACGGGCCCCATCGCGCTGCGGGGGAATCAACCTGTTTTCAGCCTTGAGACGCTCGAAGGTCTGTTCCGAGAAGGTCTTCAGCAGAGTCTTTCTGTACGGCCCCCGCCCATCCTGGTCATCCCACTTGAACCGGGAGAGGTATCTCTCCGAGTAAGGAACCGTCGGTGCATTCCACGCCCACGAGGGACCCTTCGTGTAGAAGAAGATCTGATCGTGGGATCGCGGAAGCTGTTTCGCGCGCGCTTTGCTACTCCCGGCAAAGGGCGTGCGCTTCCACACGATGTCATTCCGGAAGCTCGCGGGGCCGAAGACAGCGTCCAGGAGGAGCCTCAGGTGAGCGCTGGCTGTGGAATCGCAGTGAAGGTAGATTGAGCCGCTATTTTTCAGGACGCGGCGTAACTCAACGAGGCGGGGCGCCATCATGGAGAGGTACGCGAGCATGTCGTTTTGCCCCAGCAGCGTCCTGAAAGCCTGCATCGCCCTGGAGACGTTATCCGGCCCTTTCTCGACGACTTCCTGGTAGGCTTCGGCGGCCTCGCGGTCCCAGCGCCAGGTGTCCTCGAAGGCTTTTATCTGCGCCTTTGACCGAGAGCCATTCTCCTCCCGAAAGAGAACGTTGTAGTCCTGGTTGCTTTTGAACGGTGGGTCGAGGTAAATGAGGTCCACCGATTCGTCGCTTACATAGCGCCGAAGGATGTCGAGGTTATCGCCGTAGTAGAGTTTATTTTCAGCCATTTCTCCCCTTTGCCAATGGGCGGCAGGCGATGCTGCGTGCGGCCTGTTACTGCGTGCATTTTACATTAAGGCCGAGTGGAGGGAGTAGCACAAATTGCGGCGCGGATGCGGAACACAAGGCGCACCCGCCCAGCGAAAAGGAAGGGGTGTGGCTGTATTTGCGTGGCATCTGGTGGATGAATCCCCTGTTCGAGAAGCCCGGCCCCAGACTTGGAATGGGCCGGGGCGGCGAGCCCTCAGCAAACCAGCCTGAGCTGCCACGATCTCGCAGCCAGACTGAACCGAGGAAGATGATTGACAAATGACGGAGTTTTTGCTATCTTCTTGACAGAAGGTTGCAGACCCTGACGAACCTACATTGCGGGGTCGCCACTGAAAAGAGAGCAGGGCGGGCTGACTACTGTTTGCAGTATCGAGCATACAGAAAACAGCCTGCCCTTTGTTTTTGCAGAGAGGAGATCAGGAGGAACCGCAGAGGACGCAGAGGCCTCAGGGGGCGAAGACAATGTGGCTTCCTTCCCTGTGAGCTCCGCGGCCTTTGCCCTGAAAATGGGCGCTACGCGGCCAGGACCGGCAGGGCTCTCGCAAAGCCGCGAGGACGCAAATCACCACCGGCAAGAACCCTTCGCGTCTTGGCGTCTTTGCGAGACAAGACAGAATCCGACTTGCGCCCTGAGAATCAGCGCCGCGCGGAGTGAATTTTGATGGTCTCCGGAAGTACGAAGTCCATGAAAGACTGCGGTAAGGAAAAAGGAGGAGAATGATGGAGAGTTTTGTGGAAAGAACCTATGGGATGTATGAGGAGTTCTGTCGGTGGTGGAATTTCTACCTCGACAGCTACGAGGGAGGAGAGGACTATCTGAGGGCGAATTACCTGTTCCGGCACGTCAAGGAGGACGAGTCGGATTTCAGGGACAGGATTCAGCGGTCCTACTACTACAACTTCTGCCGGACGGTCGTGGACACGTACGTCGCCCACATTTTCCGGAAAGCGAATTCGATTTACCGTCGAGGGGATGACGAAGGGGATTACGAGCGGTTTCTGACGGACGTTGACGCGCGCGGCAACAGCATGAACACGTTCATGCAGGAGCAGCTCGCCCCGGCGGCGCAGATTTTCGGGCAGGCGCTCGTCGTCGTGGACAAGCCGAAGTTCAGCGGCGAGCTGAACTCGAAGGGAGAGGAAAGAGAGAGAGGGATTCGGCCGTACCTCGTCGTGGTTGACCCGCGGGAGGTTATGGATTTCCGTTTGGACTTGCAGGGAAATCTCCTGTGGGTGAGGATAAGGGAGATGAAAGAGAAAGCGGCCGACCCGTTCTATAAAGCGAGCGGCAGCGACGGCGACGAGTACGCTTACAGGACGTGGACGAGGGAGAGATGGTTTCTGCACGACGGAGAGGGGAATTTGCTGGAGACGGATGAGCACAACTTAGGGCGAGTGCCGGCGGTAATGGTGTTCAATGTGGAAAGCAGGAAGTATTCGGGGTTCGGGGTGTCGGCTCTCTCGGACATTGCCCCGGTCAATCGGTCAATCTACAACTGGTGCTCTTTGAACGACGAGTTCCTGTACCGGCAGTGCTTCAACATCTTAGCAATGCCGGAGATGCCGGGGATCAAGAGGAGAAAAATCGGCCCGGGAAACGCTCTGACTTACCCGATAGACGCGGCTCGCCCCCCGCACTACATTTATCCGCCGGTTGAGCCGGGCGAGTATCTGCTGAAGAACATTGATGCGGCGATAACGCAAATCTACCGGCTGGCGGTCCTCGGCCCCACGTGGGGGATGGACAGACCGCAGAGCACTTCGGGAATCTCGAAGGCTTACGACCTCTACCAGGTCAACCAGAACCTCGTCAAGAAAGCGAAGAACCTCGAGCAGGCCGAGACGGAAATCGGAGTCATCTGGGGGTTGTGGGAGGGAAAGAAGGGCTTCAGGCCAACGGTCGAGTACCCGGTTGATTTCAAAATCAGCGACCTCGCAGAAGACCTGAAGAACGATTTCTCAGTTCTGCGGATGAACATCTCCGAATCGTTCAACAAAGCCCTCAAGAAGAGAGCCGCTGCACGCTACATCAAGCTCGACCCGAAGGAACAGGAGCAGGTCGTCGCCGAAATCGAGGCTGGCTGACGGCCTGTTTTCTCTGCGCTCTCTGTGGTCATTCGTTCAGAGCGTGAAACACCCTAACCGCAGAGAGCGCGGAGGCCGCAGACGTGAAGGAAGGCGGCTGAGCCCGGTAAGTCTCTGAATGCCCACCGGCAGGCGACCCCGAGGGTGCATGTCCACATGGCCTGGCGGAGGGAAATTGATGGGTCCGCGGTGAGCGTTGTCGTAACGCTGGCGTCTCGCCGGCTGGCCCGGGAGCGTCTCGCTCCCTAAAACTCGGCACGGCTGCTCTGGGATGCGTGCGTGTCCGCCTCGCTGCGTCGCTACAGCATCGCCATGCGGTCACGGCTTCAGTTCGATTCGGTAGAACTTGCGCGGGGAAGTCGTGCTGGGGTCAGTCCACAGGGTTGATTCGCCGCCGGAGGCAACGGTTGCTTCCTCAAGCCATTCGGGCGCCAGCAGGTCAAGGCACGACCAGACGGTGTAAGTATCCCCCGGGCGGCTGGTCCATATGAGTTGAATCATGCCGTCGGCTGGGATTTTGACCTCAAGCAGCTCGAAAGGTCTCGCCTGAACCACGCTGACAGTCCTGGTCTTTTGCTCCGCGGGATTGCCGCTGGAATCGGTGACGTTGTAGCGCAAGGTGTAGGTGCCCGCGACAGTGTGATCAACTGAACCAGTAACAACCACAGCCGCGCCCATGTCGCCGTCGTAATTGTCCGTTGCTGTGAAGCCGGGTTCGGTGTAAGGAGTTCCCACCTCGAGGGTCATCGGATTGGCACCGAGCAACGTGATGACGGGCGGAGTGGTCTCGACCACCTTGACAGTTCTGAGCCTCTCCTCGGCAGGATTCCCGCTGTAATCGGTGACGTTGTAGTGCAAAAGGTACGTGCGGACGACATCGTGATCCACCGAGCCCGTCACTACGACGCTTGCCGTAACGTCCCCGTCGCATAGGTCCGTCGCCGCATAACCTGGCTCAACGTAAACTGTGCCTAACCGGATGCTCATCGGATTCTCCCCGAGCAACGTTATCACCGGCCCGATCGTGTCCACGACGTTGACAACCCTCGCCGCCTGCTTGGCAGGATGGCCGGTGAAATCGCTGACGCTGTAGAACAACGCATAGCTCCCGGTAGCCGTGTGGTCCACAGACCCTTTCACCGCGACGTTAGCTGTGATGTCTCCGTCGAGATTATCGGTCGCCGTGTAGCCCGGCTCAACGTATGGTGTCCCCGCTTCTAAGGTCATGGGGTTTTCACCCAGCAGAGTGATCGCCGGAGGGGTCGTGTCGACAACGGTGATCGTCCTGACCTTCTCCACGGCAGGGTTCCCGCTTAAATCGCTGACGTTGTACTTCAGCGTGTATGTCCCCAGAACCGTAGGTTCCACCAAACCTGTCACCACGACCCCTGCCGTTATGTCCCCGTCGAGGTTATCCGTCGCCGTGTATCCGGGCTCAACGTACGCGGTCCCGGCTTCCAAGGTTACGGAGCTATCTCCCATGAGCGTGATCACCGGAGGGGTGGTATCCCGACGCATGAACTCGTACGCGCCCATATCCACCGTAAGGGACTTTCCGCCGAATTGGATTCGAGGCTGCCCGTCGAGGTCGGTGGCGCGCTCCATCCACTTTTCGTTCCTGCCCGCGTCAATGCAAGGTGACCCGAGTTGAAGGCGATAATCGGTGGGAGAGACGAACCGGGGATTCTGGGCGATGTTGCCTTCGCCACCCCCAGTCCAGCCCTCGATACACGAATATGTTGGAATGCTCGACTCATGAAGCTGGGGGCCACTCGGAGCTGTGTTCCCCCATATAATGCAGTTCTGGATCGTCCCGCTGCATGCATACAGTCCGCCGCCGTTCCGTCCCGCCCAGTTGCCCGTTATCGTGTTGTTCTGGATCGCCCCGTCGCATAAGTACAGCCCGCCGCCGTGATATGTCGCCGAATTGCCGGTTATCGTGTTGTTCTGGATCGTGCCGTAGCAGTTAGACAGCCCGCCGCCGAACGATTGCGCCGAGTTTCCCGTTATGGTATTGTTCTGGACCCTGCCATTGCACCAGACGAGCCCGGCGCCCAGATCCGCCGAGTTGCCCGTTATCGTGTTGTTCTGGATCGTGCCGCCGCACTCCGCCAGCCCGCCGCCGGAATCCGCCGAGTTGCCCGTTATCGT
>Ga0315289_10003541_pt1 | contig 23587 bp, 39 predicted proteins | sample YL17G11_40_MG_FD_203452 | JGI IMG/M metagenome (GOLD analysis project Ga0315289, IMG submission 203452) | Sediment microbial communities from Yellowstone Lake, YNP, Wyoming, USA - YL17G11_40 | ecosystem: Environmental > Aquatic > Freshwater > Lake > Sediment | place: USA: Wyoming | collected...
CTCTCAAATTAGCCTCTCTCAAATTAGCCTCTCTCAAATCAGCCTCTCTCAAATTAGCCTCTCTCAAATCAGCCCCTCTCAAATCAGCCCCACTCAAATTAGCCTCTCTCAAATCAGCCCCACTCAAATCAGCCCAACTCAAATCAGCCCCTGTCAAATTAGCCTCTCTCAAATCAGCCCCTCTCAAATCAGCCCCACTCAAATTAGCCTCTCTCAAATCAGCCCCACTCAAATTAGCCTCTCTCAAATCAGCCCCACTCAAATTAGCCTCTCTCAAATCAACCCTTCTCAAAGTTTCGGCTTCAACTTTCATTAAAACTTTCCCTGTTATTTTGTGCTTAATTTCTATTGTCATTCTTCCACTTCCTTTAAGATATACATTTTTCCTGCAAATTCTTTATACTTATTCTTATCTATTATTATTCTTGAATAACATCTCTGGCATAAACCAATTTCTAATGCTCTTTTCCCATATTTATGTTTATCTTGTTTTCCCAAATTCATTAAAACAATATGAGGGCATTTTTTAGTTTCTGTTTCTTCAATGATTTTATTTATTGAGTTCATTTGTTTTTAGATTCATTATCCTTAACATTTATTTTTCTTAAACAGCTCGGACAACATACAAACTTCTTTTTAGAAGATGTTTCCCATTCATACTTGCAATCTTCATAAGGACATTTAATTTTAATTTTTTTTCCTATCATATAAATCGTGTTTTTCGGATACCCAATCCTTTAGGGTATGGGAGTATGTCATCTTTTTTTTCCAGTATTCCCTTAACCATTCTTTCAGCGAATGGAATCTCAAGTTCTTTGTTTCTCTTGTTTATTTTTTCAACAAGTTTTTTTAGTTCTTTATCTTTTGTTTCCATAATACTATTACTTATACTACCTTTATAAATGTTTTTAATTTTTGTAACTATGTTTTTATAGTAACAAAGACACCTAAAAATAAAAAGGTGTCAAAAAATAAGGTTTTTATTTAAATTAACAACGGAAATTATATAACAATTGTATAATCGTTCTTTGTTCCATCACTTTTAACAACAACGCTGAAACTAACTCCTTTAAGTTGGTTTGCGTTTTTTGTTGCTAATTCAACTAACTGCCCATAAGTTGAAGCAGGTGTTTTTCCTTTTCCAAAAGTCCAAGTCTTTTCTTCACCAGCAACGAGAATCTTAATCTTTAATTGTGAAAATCTTTCTTCAATCTCTTCCATTTTCTCGTTCTTGGTCTTTCTTATGAAATCTTCAGTATCTTCAAGTTCTGACAATGCTTTCACCTTATATTGCCCGACTTTTGGTTTCCAGAAGTTTCCTCCTTCTTGCAACCTTTTCAGTTCTGCTTGGTAATCCATTTCCATTTTAACTTTACCTCCTTTCATCTGTATAAGTATTAACAATTCTTCTCCTTCATTATTTTCTCTTTAATTAATTCATTGTATTTATCAAAATATTCTTCTCTATCCCTATGCTCAATTAAATCATCAACACTTTTCATTATGTCAAAGAACTTTGCAGAATATTTGTAAAGAAATTGGGATGCCAAATTATCTTTTATGTCTTTTAATCTGTATTCAATAATTTCTCTTGCTGATTGTTCAAGTTGATTCATTTGTTTTCTCCTTTTTTCTTTTTCTCATTCTCTCTTTAACTTCTGGTCTTTGATTATATGCTTTATGATATGCTTTGTATTTATCAGTTTTATTATATGCTTTGTGTCTCTCTTTTTTCAAATCTCCTTCAACAATATTACAATAAGTATCATATCTTTTTTTAAATATTTCTTCTATTAAATTTACTTTTTTATCTTCCATTTTTAATTTGTAGCAGGGAAAGGAAACCTTATAGGTTAAAGAGGTTGTAAAACCTTGTAAGGTTTTATGAACAGGCAAGTTGCTTATAAACTTGTGTTCAATCTTTCCCTGACTATGAATTTTTGAGTTATAAACGATTCTACTGCGTTTTTTAATCTTTTTAATGAAAATATACGGCAAAACAGCAAACCAGAAACATCCTTTAAGAAAACTGAAGATAAGAGAGTTAAGAAATTTTTCATACTCTTTAAACTTCTTTTTCTCTTTTTTAGTTGACTTAAACTCTTTTGGGTAAATATATTTAAGTTTCATCTTCTTTATTTTTCAAAGTAAAATATATAGGAACAAAATAAATCATACCATTCTTGCAAATAGTTTTTTTATAATCCCTTTCTACAAGTTTTTGCTCTCTTAATTTCCTTAAGTTAGAACAAACAGGATTACGCTGCATTTTTAACTTATCTGCAATTTCTTTTGCAGTTAAAGGTTCTTTACTTTTCTCAAGCAATTTTAATACATTTTGTTGTGTCATTGTTAGTTATTCGGTAAGCCATTTATTTAAACACCTTTATTCTCTCCTGTGCTTTTTCTATATTTAGTATTACTTCTGTTCCCCTTCCAACCCTTCTCTTTTCCTTTATCAAATTTAATCTTTTCAAGGCTCTTCCTAACCATTTTGAATTAATCCATTCTTCACTTGTTTGCAAAAATTCCCTAAATTCTCTTGTTATTTCATTCACTGATAAATAGTAATTTTCACACTTTTGAGACACAAAATCTATCAAAGAAATGTCTTTATTTTCAACAAAATCTTCAATTCTTTTCTCCTTAAAAGTAGTACTTAAAGTTAGTGTAGTTTCTTTTAGAACATCTTCTGAAATTAGGGAAGAAATTAAAATTAGAGGAAAAGAGAGTTCAAGCTCCCTTCCTACCAAACCACTCAAATTTATGGTTTTAAAGGTCTGTAGAAGTAAAATGTTGTTTGTGTTGTTTATGTTGTTAATGGTGTTAGTGTTGTTAGTGTAGTTATTAGTAATAAAATAATTCCACATCATATAGTCTTCCACAGAGAAACTACATCTACACAAACTACACCAATTTAAGAGTTTTATTGTCTCTTTTACAATAATTTCTTCTCTAAAAATTTCCAATAAATTTGTTATTTTTTGTTTATTACTTTTTTCTAAAATTAAAGTGACACACCTATCTCCAAGCACATTATCCATTCCCCAGATATTAGCCATAACTATTGGTCTAAAAACATCAAATTCTTCAACTACTTGTTCAACTCCTTCATTAGTTTTCTTTTGTTTCATTCTTTTAACCTTTGTTCCTCTTTTATATGCAGAGTTTAATAATTCCTTTAAATTTTCCATACCTTTTCTTTCTATACCTTCAAATTCATCAATTCCAAGAGTTCCTTTTGTTCTGAATAAAACTGCTTCTGTTAATGAATTAAGAACTTCTCCATTTTTGCTTAAAGAAGTAACTAAATTTAAAGTTCTTGTTTTTCCAGAACCTTTCATAGCATTAAAGAAAAGATAAGGATATGAAATAAACTGTTCGTGAAAATATGTTCCTATAATCCATATTGTAAGAAGATTATAATATTCCTCTTTTAAATCGCAGTATTTTTTTAAAGTATCCATTATATTATTATAACAAATGAATAAATTTTCCCTAAATAATTTTTTATCTTTTTCTAAATCATAAGATGGATTTTCTAATTTTTTAAATTCTTCTTCATTTAATAATAATTTTGTTTCCTCTTTTTTCATCTTTAACCTCTATATTTCTCTTTAATTTTTTTCTGTAGCAATAAGAACATACTGCAAAATCATAAGCCCTTTTACACTTGTGACAATATTTTATGTGTATCATTTCTCCTCTTGAATCACATCAATTTCAGAATTATTAAATGTAATTCTATTTCCAAATTTATCGTTGAGAGAAATCCAAAATAAATTATTATCAGAAAAACTAACATCAATTATATTTCCAGAATATTGTCTTTTGTTTTTTAGAATTATAAAAACTTTCTTTCCTTCCCAATATTTCCATCCTTCCATTCTCTTTTTAATTTTCTTTTCTTTTTAAATTATTCTTACTATTTTAAAGTTAAGAAAGAGTAGAAAGAGTAGAAAGAGTGGGGGTGTCTCCACCCCCCAAGAGGAAAGATGGAATGTTGATTATGGTGTGCGACGCAGTGCTTGGAATAATGCAAGTTATCATTCGCACATAAAATAAAAAGAATTATTATTTAAATACTTTAAGTAGAAAAAATATAGATTAAAAATAAATAAAACTAACAATAAAAAAAAGAAAAAAAATAAATTAATAAAAATTGGTTGAACTATTTATTAACTCTTTAAAATAAATTGATTGTGGGGCTTCCTGTGAGGTTGTTTTCCGATGACAAACACTAAAAATTAAAAAAAAATTAAAAAAAAGAAAAAGTTAAATTAAGTTCTGTTTTGTTCTCCACTACCTAAACTTCTTACCAATACTCCAATAACTATTGCAGCAGCAACTACTAACAAAATAATTCCGATCCAAGGAACGAAACCTGATATTTGAGAAGATATTGTTCCTATTGATTTACAAGCTTGTCCACTATCAGTAATGCTGTAAGTTACATTAATATAACTTCCATTAATACCAATTTGACTTCCTGCAGCTAAAACATAAGTTCCTGCACTTGTTGAGGTTATATTTCCAATATGTAATGATGTTCCATTCTTTTGGAAGATATATTGAATCTCAAATGCGTTAATATTACAACCATCTGCTGTTTGTGCTACGTGAGTTACGTTTAAACTATTATTTTCAACGTGCCTTGAAGTTGTTGGAAGTGTTGTTTGGGTTGACTGAAAAACAAACATCACAATCGCAATAAGAACTGCAACTAAACAAATAGTCATCATTATTGGATAAATATCTCCAATACCTAATCCTTTCTTGTCTTTTGGTATAAGTTTTAGTTTTCTTAAATCCATTTGTAATAAATTAAATGATTTAAGATTAAGTTCTGTTTTGTTCTCCACCAAGACTTCTTACCAATACTCCAATAACTATTGCAGCAGCAACTACTAACAAAATAATTCCGATCCAAGGAACGAAACCTGATATTTGAGTAGTAATTATTCCTGTTGTATTTGCAGCAAGACTTCCGTTAACAGTATTATTCATTGTAGTCTGGAAAGATTGTAAAATAAACAATACAATTCCTATAAGTATTGCAACTAAACAAATAGTTAGCATTACTGGATAAATATCTCCAATACCTAATCCTTTCTTGTCTTTTGGTATAAGTTTTAGTTTTCTTAAATCCATTTGTAATAAATTAAATGATTTAAGATTAAGTTCTTTGTCCTCCACCAAGACTTCTTACTAATACTCCAATAACTATTGCAGCAGCAACTACTAACAAAATAATTCCGATCCAAGGAACGAAATCAGCAATTTGCTTTGAAATTGTTTGTGTTGCGTTTTGAGCAGCTGAACCATTTGTAACTCCATTATTTGAAATTGTTGTTCCAAAACTATTCAAAATGAATAATACAATTGCAATAAGAACTGCAACTAAACAAATAGTTAGCATTACTGGATAAATATCTCCAATACCTAATCCTTTCTTGTCTTTTGGTATAAGTTTTAGTTTTCTTAAATCCATATTTTTTACCTCCCTTTTAACTCTATAAATTTTAAATGATTATCTTCTTTTTAAATGAATGTAACAGAATAAAACAAAGTGTTTTAATTCCAAACTATTTTTGAATCTTCAAGTGCTTTTGCTATTGTTTCACAAATGTCTTTTTCAGAAAGAATTATTCCGTGTTTTTTTAAAAAACTATTTTTTATCATATTCATATATTTTATAAATTTTCCATTAGAGATTATTCTTACTTGTTTTGTATTTTTTCCATCCATTTGTTAATTTAATCTGCTGAATTATCAATGTGAAGCCATACTATTGAAATAGCAACGAGAATTATTGATAAATACATCCATTTATTTTCTATTAATCCTAAAACTCTAAAAATTATTGCAAAAATCATATTAAAAAAAGATGCTCCTGCAAATGCTTTTGAATTTGAAAAATTTTTAAGGGATATAAAAACAATTACAAATAATGCCAGAAGAATTGATAAAAAGAAATACCCGTCTGAAACATCGTTTACATAAGTAAATAAATTAAGGAATGATTCTCCTGTTTCATTTGTTGGTAATGTGTAGTTTGTCATTATATTTTTGATTTGCTTACTGAACTGATTATTACAAAGATGAGAATTGTAGTTAATACCCCCAAAATTGTTGAGAAAATAATATTTGCTATTTCTTTTGGTATTTCAAAATCAGTTGCAAAATGTGTGAGAGTGTCACTTGTCATTCCCAAACTTCCAAATATTATTGATATTAAACTGAATGTTGCTCTAAAAATTTCTGTATATTGTGAAATTGTTTTTGTTCCTGCTTCGCTTGTAGTTGCATTTTGCATTTTACCTATATCAGATGTTGATTCTTTTAAAGTGTCATAATGTTGTTTAAAGTTTTCATCAACCATTCCACTTACTCCATACCCAGATTCAGTTCCTGCTATATCTGCAACAATTAAACTTCCAATAATACAGACAGCTCCAAATAAAATTAAAATTATTATATAATCTCTTGCATACATTCCTTTTTTATTCATTTTTTCCATTTAAGTTTTTAACTCCCATAAAATTATTCCTGCAATAAATATTATTCCCCATATAGCAGTCATTCCAAAAGATGCAATACCAAGAAGATTAATTATAATAACCCCAGCCACTTCTAAAATTATTCCGACGGCAGGATTCCACAAACCAGCAAGTCCTAACATCATTAATATAAACATAGATAAGAATAAACCTTCAAGTGCAAAGATTCTTTTTAATGTGCTTATTAAGGAAGTTTTTGAAAAAACAAGAATTTCAGGGCTTCTGCTTAAATAAGCATTTGCATAAATTGTTCCGTTGTTTCCAGAAGCATCGCAAATTAATGTTGCTGCCAGTAAAGGAGATGTTGCGTTGCAAATCATTTGTTCACCAAGAACAGGATGTCTTGTATAAACATATAATCTTCCATATCCTATGCTCCCTGAATTATCAATATACTGAAAAGTCCATAAGTTTGTAGCGTTGTTGAAACTTAATGTATATTCAAAATTTGCAATAGAACCAAAATCCTCCCAAGTTACTCCTGTAATGCTTGAAGTTTGTAATGTTATTGTGCATGGAGTTTCTTTGCACACGATTTTTTGCGTTCCTCCCTGATAAATAATTTCATTGTCTTTTTCAATTATTATTCTATAATCTTCCACTTCTGCTTTAAAATGCCCGATGCTTGAACCAGTTGAATCTGTTTTTGTCATTTCAATTGTCTTAAAAATATTTTCTCCTTCATAATATTTTTGAAGATAAAGGTAAGCATTTTTAATAGGAAGCTGTGCATTATCATAAACTTCCAGAATAAAACTTGTTGAATCCGACGATAAAAGAGAATACAATTCAACTTTTTTGCTTGAAGTGTTGTTTAAAGAAGTGTTAATAAAATAATAACCTCTTTGAATATAGGATAATCCAGAAGTATTTGTTGAAGGTTTATATTGCATTATAGCGTCGGAGTGATATAATATGCTTTCATTTGAAACACATAATCTTGATTCATTAACAAAAGTATTTGAAATTGTTTCATTCTTTTTTATGCTTCCGTCACCTGTCCAGTAGGAAAATGTTCCTGAAAAATCAAAGTTATGTATTCTTGTTCTGTTTTCTTCTTCATAATTTGTGAAGTTTGCAACTTCCAAAGTGTTACTTGCATTACAAGCAGTCATATAAATTCTTGAAATATTTTGGATATGTGACGATGAATTTACATTTATAGAGGTTGAACCGTTAAAAATATTAATAATCCAAGAAAAATTATTTGCTTGATTTGGAATTGTTGTTATTATAGGAATGTCCAATGAATTTAAGATTATGCACACTCCAGAAGTGCAGGTTGATGTTGAAGGATAAGATGTTCCGTTATAAACCATTGACGAGCTTATTGCTAAAATATTTATGTTTGAACTCATATTTAAAATAAAACTTTCTTTGGAAGTTTCAAAAGTGGTTGTATTGTAAGTTACAGAATTTTCAAGAAAATTATAAATCCAATGTGCTGAAATAACAGCAGTAGATAAATGTCCTACACTATCATTTGCATAAAAATAAAATGTGTGATTTCCATATAAAATATTTATATAAGTTCCATTGTTTCCGCAGGTTACAGAATTATTCGCAGTTCCATTAAATACCCAGCAATTTTGAAGTGTTGGGTCAACTGCTGTCCAATTTAAAATTATTGTTATGTTATTTTCAATTGCTGTTCCAGTTGTATAAACAGAACCATTTAATGGATTTGTTATATTTATTGTCGGTGCTACTGAATCTATTTTTATATGCCTTGTTAAAGTTGAATTGTAAAGGTTTGTTGTTGTCCACATTGTTGCATTGTAAGTGTAATCTCCGTCATAAGCAGTTGTCCAGTTTATTTGTCTTGTTCCGTCGGTAAAAATTGTTGAATTTATATTATAATAAGAATTATTGTAAAGATTAAAAGTGATATTATTATAATAAGTTTCTGTTAAAGTAACATTAACAAATAATGAATTATAAGTTTGATTTACATAATTATTTGGAGTATCTCCACTAAATTCTATCATAGGAGTTGTATTAGTTGTAAAGGTAACTGTTGAATTACCCATTTTACCTGTTGTTAAGTTTCCATAAACTGTCCAAGTATTTGCTCCTTCTGATGCTGTAAGTCCTGTCCAGTTTAATCCACAATTTTGTCTTGAAGAATTTGTTTGTCCTTTATTTAAAGAATACCAGCAACTGTCTAAAGTTCCATCTGTTGAATAAGTATAATTCAAATCAAGAGTATTTGTGTTATATGTTATTGCTGTTGGGAAAGTTATAGATACTATTAGTGTTGTATCAACTGAAAAATCTCTTGTTGTATTTCCCATTTCTCCTGTTGTTAAGTTTCCATAAACTGTCCAAGTATTTGCTCCTTCTGATGCTGTAAGTCCTGTCCAGTTTAATCCACAATTTTGTCTTGAAGAATTTGTTTGTCCTTTATTTAAAGAATACCAGCAACTATCTGCTGTTCCTCCTCCTGTTATGCTATAAGTATAATTTAAATCGTGAGTAATTGTAGAATATGTTGTTGGGAATGGATAAGTTATATTTATTGTTACCTCAGAAATTGCTGTTTCTGTTGTTACACTTACAAAAATGTAGGGTCTTCCATTTGTGCCTACAGAAGCAAAGTCATCAGTATAATTTGCTGTATAATTTATATTTGTTCCAGCAACAGGATTTCCTGAAAGCATCCTTGCTATTGTATAACTATCTCCATTCTTATTAGCTATTAACCAATATGGTGTTCCACTTTGTAATAAACTATCAACTTTTGCAACATTTCCAGAAAAAGATGATTGATTAATTAAAGTTGCTAATGAAGGATTAGTTGGATGATAGGTATATAAATAAAAAGTTGTTGCTGTGCAATCGCTGTCTTTTGTAACATTTTTTAAAAGGACTTGTTTATTTGTTATAATTAATTGTCCTGTTTTGGTAGAATCAGAATAAGTGTTAGTTAAATCTATTCCTAAATTATCTACAACAGGATTTCCATAAATAACCCACTTATTTATTTTCTTTCCGAATAAAGTAGGTTTTACATCAATCAAATCTCCCTTTTTAACATAAACAATTAATCTTATTTCAAAATCTCCTTTTTCTACATTATTAATATCTACCTTTTCCCATTTAGCAACCACAACTTCTTTATAAGTTCCATTATTTTCCAACCAGCAATTTTTCGCCCAAGTATTATTAACAGCAGAATAAACATCCTTTCCACAAACTTCTATTTTTGGATTTTGTTTTTCTGTTTCTTCATAAGCAACTGCTTTTTCCCAATAATATAAAACATCTCTTTTTTCCCCGTCGGCAACATTAGTAAATTCATTTTCTTGAATAAAATTTTTATATTCTTGTTTGCTGTTTCCCTTAATCCTTAAAACTTCATTCCATCCAGTATTTACATAAAGTATTTCATCTACAGATTTATGAGAAGTAATTTCTATATCTGCTATTTTATTTCCAAAATTAAGAATTTGGTCAACATAAAAATAACTATCCCTAACTTCAATTTTTAAATTATTGTTTTTGTAATTTATATAGTTATCAAAATTTACAGCAGAAACTAAATTAATTAAAAACATTCCTAACAATAAAAATATTAATAGTTTTTTCATATTCTTTCTCCGCTTCCTCCACTTGGTTTTCCAAACATTAAAATCATACTTAAAATTCCAACTACTATAAGAACAATTACATAATTCCCTATAATGGCATTCATCATTGGATAAGTTGCTGATGATGTTGCCAAATCAGAGCTTGTTTTAAATGCTTCATACATATTGTGTAAAATTACTCCGACGATAATTGTAAATCCAAATAAAATTATATAGATTGGAATAAATATTTTGTTCGTTGAGATAAAATAAGATGAAATTAATATTCCCATAATCAAACCAATAAAAATTATCATAAAAACTGTATCCAATCTCCCAACAATTTTATCACTCCAACTCAATGCTGTTCTTGCTTCTGCAGAATTGTTTATTGCTGTTTTTCTAAATTCATTTGTAATTGAAGGAACTACTTTTGCAATAAGTAAAATAAAAATTGCGAGGGTAACCATAATAACTGCAAAAACAAAAACCCCTTCAATGACTCCTTTTTTATTTTTCATTATGCTATAATTAATTGTTTTCATTTTATATATTTATTCTTTCAACCCCCTTTTTATTTGCATTTTTTCCGTAATAGAAAATATTATTGTTATTAAAACAAACAAAAACATTAAACCAAGAATAGAATAAAAAATATAAACAAAAGTTTGGTAACTATCATTTATCATTTGATACCCAAAAAGTATTTCTGAAAGAGAAATTGAAGAATAAAGAATAATAAATAAAAGCCCGACAAAAGAAAGTGCAAGACATCCAAATCTCATTGCAGAATTTCCTTTTGTTATAATTGAATTTTCAATTCCATCTTCCCCTCTTGTAGTTTCCCTTTCAACTTTAAATGAGTTTGAAATGAATAAAAATATTATTGAAAATAAAAACATTGCAAACAAAGACCCAGAATAAATAATACCTTCTCCAGTTGTTATTGGGTTTCTTCCGTTTTTAGTAATTTCAAAATCAAAAACCCACGATTCTATTGGGTTGTATGGAACATTACTATCACCCACCCCAGTAATTTTATAAATGCCTATTTGTGACGTATTGCAAAAAGTATAATTATAAAGTGTTCCTTGCTTTTCCATTTCAGATTCTTCTATAATTGTTTTGCCTTGATAAGAAATAGAAGTAATATTTATGAAAGTGCAATTAGAACAAGTTTGTTTTAAGTCAATGCAATTTCCCTGTTTAAATGTCCCAATATTAAAATTATTCAATGCAATTCCATCATAACCAAAACCATTTGCAGATACAAAAGGAATAATTAATAAAACAAAAAAAATAATTACTTTCTTATTCATCTATGCCACCCCACACTTTGGCATTTTCATCCACAAGATTGCAAAACCTACAAACATTACAAATAATATTATACTTATTTCTATTGCTCTCCAATGCTTGTCTAAAAATCCTGCAAGAGTAAATCTGTCTTTTGCAGTTCTTTCCATATATGTTTTCCAGACTTTTCTCTGCTGCAAATCTGCTTTTAAAGACATAACAATTTTCTCTCTTACTTCTTTTGTAATTGGGTCAGTATATTTTATTCTATCAAAACTATCTGGGTGAATTGGTATATATTCTTTAGGTCCGACTTGAAGAACTTCAATAAGCCGAGAACCTTGGACAAATTCCGAAAGATTAAAAGGTTTCATTCCAACTGGTTTCATTCCTTTTCTTTTAATATCAACAATTCCTAAAGCGATATCATAATGCCCTTTTGCTATTTCTGAATCCTTATAATTTCCGTCACTTCTCAATAACTTTACTTCAACCCTTAAATTCCACTTCTTCCGACGATAAGCCCATATTCCTATTGTTATAAAGATTGCTAAAATAATCATTCCTACAAGTATAATTAAAAACCATTTTAGAGCTGACCCTCCCATTGAAGTAAATGTATTTAAAAATTCAGTTACCATTTTCTTTTATTACCTCCTTTCCAATTCTCTTTCCCTATTATTAATTTTATCATTTCCAAAAAGCCCACCATTTCTTATCCTGTTGCAATTGTTGTGGCATAGGATTTAATTGTTCTCCCATTTTTAACGACCTAAATATCTGCCCTCTTTCTATTCCATTTTGTGCTCGGAGAAGTGTGTAATAAACTGCTTTAATTATTATTAAACTTATTTTAGTCATCTGTTCCTCGCTTATTTTTTCTTTGTCTGCGACGATGTCAAGATAATCAACAACCCATTCAATAACAAACTCCATAATTCCATTTATTTGTTTTGCATCAAGGTTGGTCATTCTTACATCCTCACTTAAATCAGGAGTAATAAATTGCAGAAAATCAAGTCTGATGCTATTAGGAATCCCATCGGAAACTTTAACCCATTCACATTTTTCAGTATTGTAAACAAATCCTTGTAAAATATAATTTATATTTTCTAATGTCAACGATGGAGAAGTCTGGCTTATAAAACTTGTAACCCTATGCTCTTGCATTATCTGACTTTGAATATTTGGAGATGTTGAAGTTGGAGATTTTTGTGCTTCTTGTCCAACTATTTCATAATCACTTCCAACTACAGAAGGGTCAATTCTATTTCCATTTTCATCTATATAAACTGCATTTGTCATCTTTTAACATCATCACCAATCATTACTCGGTTTTAATAAATTACAATTAAAAAAAGAATTTTGAGTATTTTTTTGTTTCTTTTTTTTAACTTTAATAACTTTTACTGGTTTACTATTTATATTTACCTTTTTTATTTCTTCACCAAATCTTCTTCCAAATCTTTCAGTAGATTTTACACCTTTATTAACTACTTTAATCACATTTAAAAATCCTTTATGTTTTCTTTGAAATCTTAATCTTTTTATTTCTTTAATCATTTCTGCTCTTTTTCTTCCTAATTCTTCCTATACTTTTTACTTGCACTTATTATTGGTCTTGGAGTTATATCTCCTGCTCCTAAATAATATGACTTTGGAATCTTTGATGATTTAATATTAAAAACTATTGATCTTAAACTCGGTTTGTATTTTGTGCCTCTTGTTGAGAGTTGTAACTTTCCTTTGCCTCGCCCTTCTGCAAATCCCAAAAGAGGAATGAATAATCCTCCTCCAAAAGTTCCAGAAAATTCAGGAGAAACATTTGCTCTGAATTTTGATGCAGATGCAAATGCAGGAGAACTAACTAAAAAATTTCTTTGCTTTTGTTCCTGCCTCTGTCCTAATGCACTCGCTGCTGAAAAAATTGGAACAACTTGTTTATACTTTTGACTTGGTGATAAAACATTTTTCTGTGGTTGGAGAAGTTGCAAACCCTGTGCTGATGAAATCAACGACGCTGAAACTAAACTTTCTCCTTCTATTAATTTAATTCTTGTTTTTGGAATATTTATAAGACGTGTTCCTGTTTCAACTTTTACTGGTTTAAATAATCCCTTTTTAAGTCCAGAAGTAGAAATTATTTCAGGAACTTTTAATTCTTGCGTTGGTTTTAAATTCAAACCTCCCTCACCGAATGTTGTTGATAAAGGAGTTCTCTTTTTTGTGGAAATTCCTTTAAATTCTTTTCCAATAAAAACATTAACTTTTTCAGAAGGTCTTTTTATAACTCTTGTTATTCCAAAATCTTCAACATTAAAGCCAAATCCTTGTGCTTTTACACTTACTCCTTTTATTACTTCAAATGATTTTGGCAATTCAAGTTCTCCACTCATAGAATAAATTAAATTATTTTCTTTTCTTGAAACAGCTCCTAATAATACTTCTTCTGTTGGTTTTTCTAATCCTTTATAAAGATCAGTTCTTATTGTTTTTCCCCAAGATAATATCTGAAATTCTTTTGATACTTTCCCAGAAATTACCGACGGAGTAAAACCAACAAGTCCTTCTTCTGCTACTTCTCCAGAAACTCCAAGTCCTTTAAAAGATATTCCTGCTGCAAAATTAACTGGCTTTCCTGTCCAAAAATCTTTTGCTTTTACAAGAACTCCACCAACCCCTCTTATTTCTACTATATTTCCCTCTCTTTGAAAAGAACCAATTAAAGATTCTTTCTGAACTATTGAACTTTCTCCAAACTTATAAACCTGTGGAGAATATTCCAAACTTCTCGTCGATGATAATTCAAACCTTAATGATTTTGATGGCTTTGCAAATGTAGAAGGATTAAAAGGGATAGATTCTTTAATTTCTCCAATAGTTATACTTCTTCCTATTGCCTTTATTGAAGCTCCAAATCCAGCAAGTCCTAATCCAGCAGTTCCAACTCCAAGTGCTTTTCCTGCCATCGTCGGAGATTCAACTGCAGATTTAAAACCTCTCCCAAAAATATAAGTTGAACCAACAATAGCACCAGCAGGAGTTAATGAAGCTCCAACTAATGCTCCTGTTTCTACAGCAGAAGGAACAAACTTTACAAAAGATTCTCCTGTTCTTACATTTAAATTAGTTGGAATCCTTAAATATGCCTGTTCTAATCTTGTGCCTTTAATTTTATATTCTTCTTCATATCTTTTTATAAATTCTTCTTTGTATTTTTCTTGTGCTTCTGGTAAGGTCAATTCTCCTGTATCAATTTTCTCTTGATATTTTGGGGTTAATTCTTTTGAAATTCCTTTTTCTATATTAGATGATAATTCAGCAAATCCAAATTCTTCTGGTTGTGTAATTCCCATTTCCATTTTTCTTTTTTCTGCAAGTTCTCCATAAGTTCCTTTAAATCCTTCCATACCAAGAGGTAAAAATCCTTTTTCAATTTTAGTTCCTCTCCAAGGAATTTCTGGAATTATAATTTCTTTTTCTTCTTTTACTTTTCCAGTTCTTTCAAATGATTCAATAATATAACTTATTCCTCCAAGAGGATCAATATTCATAATTCCCTCTGAAAAAGATTGTTTAAGACCAGAAGGAATATTTTTTACAGATGCTTTTGTTGCTTCCCAACCAGTCGATCCAGTTTTTTTATAATCCTCTTTTAAACCATAATCATAAGGAGAAATTGCTTTTACAGAAGAAGTTTTTAATTGTTGAGCAATTGTTTTTTCTTTTGCTCCTGCTGAAATTGCAACAACTGGCTCTGTAATCCCAACAGATTTAAGTTCTTCTTCAACAGAAGGTAATCCAGCAGAAGAAATTTCACCACCACTACTTCCTCCTCTTGAAACACTTCCACTTGGAAGAACTGAAGAAGGAGTTCCAGAAACAATTTGAATGTTAGATTTATCTTTTATCGTCGTTGCTTCTGATGGTGTTACTAAAACTTTTCCAAGTTGAGGAACTGATTTTTTTCCAGTAACTTTATTTACAACAGATTTAATAGCACTTCTTATTCCCATATTCTTTATTTTATATGAAAATTATTTTATATGAAATTTACTTCATTTCTTTTTTTTCTTTCTTTTCTTTTTTCCCATTTTTTCAGTTTAATAAATATATAAAAAGAATAAAGTATTTAAATGTTATTCTTTTTATATATTTATGGAAGATGAGGATGATAACATTCAAATTGGTGATACAGAAAGTTATGGAGGACAAAAAGAGCAGACATTCTCACATCAATCTCTTGTTATGCAATCTATGAGAAAATGCGTTGAATACGGAACAATGGAACAAACGCAGGGACTTTTCGTCGCTGAAAAAGATATGAAAGGAAGAACAAAATTAACTTACAGGCAGGATATAAGAAAAGCATTTATTGAATCTGTAAGAACAGCGAAGATGATTATGATTTGTGATTTTGATAAAATTGCCAAAGAAAATATAAATGCTTTAATAAAAAAAATAGATGATAGAAAAAAAGAATTAATAAAAGAGCAATGGAATTGGTTTCAAAATTTAAATCAATCACAAAAAAATTTATATTGCCAAAAAGGAATAATAATAAAAGAGGATAGTTTCTCAACAGACCTTCCTTTTTATCAAAATTATTTATTTGAAGAACTTGAAGTTTACCGACAGATATTTGAAGAATTGACTTTATTAACAGAAAGATTGGATTTTTATAAGGGCGAGGATTTTGAAGGATAAAATGGGAATGATACAAACTAAAGAAGTGAAAGAAGGAGAAATTTTAAACAGATGGATGGATAGTAGACTAAAAAAAAATAAGAATATCCTTGTTGGAATTACTGGACCGACTGGAAGTGGAAAATCATATATGAATCACAGAATAGCAGAAAATTGGTATAAATTTTATTTCAAGGAAGATTACCCTTTACAAAATACTTGTTTTAGCATCGGTGAAGTAATGAAATTATTATCATCTGGAAAATTAAGAAAGGGAGAATTTATTATTCTTGAAGAAGCTGGAACAAGTTTAAATTCATTGGACTTTCAAAATAGAATCTCAAAATTATTTTCTTTTATTCTGCAAAGTTTTAGGTCTATGAATATCATTTTATTTTTTAATCTTCCAGTCTTAACTATGTTAAACAAATCAGCGAGGTTGTTGCTACACGCACACTTTATAATGCAAAAGATAGAATTTGAAAATGAAACTTCTAAATGCAAACCTCTTTTTCACCAGCTCAACCAAGAAAGAGGAAAATCTTACTGGAAATATTTAAGAGTAAAACATAATGGTAAAATTGTCGTCGTGAAAAGATTAAATTATAAGAAACCATCTCAAAGAATTATTAATACTTATGAACAAAAGAAGTTTAGATTTGTTAATAATATGTCTATAGATTTTTCAAAAGAACTTGAGATAATTGAGAGAGAAAAGCAATGGCAAATGGCAAGAAAAGATTTAACAGATGTAGAAAAAGAAGTGTTTGAAGACCTTCAAAATGGTTTTAGTGTGAAAGAAATAGCAGACAGAAGGCAATGTTGTTTAAATTCTGTTTATCAAGCAATAAAAAGAATAGAAAAGAAGGGTTTCACGCTTCCTAAAGGCAAAATTACTAATGAAATCGAAGTTTTTAATTATTAAACCTATCCAAATACCAATTTTACCTAACTCTTGAAGTCCTTCACAAAATTTTTTCAAAAAAAACAATGGAAAAAAACAAAGAACAAATTGATATAGCAATATATGTAAGAGTATCAAAAGATACTATAACTTCTGATGGGAGATTACAAAATCCAGATAACCAAATAGAACCATTAAAGAAATATGCAAATGATATGAATTGGAATATCAAATTTATTTTTATTGATAAGAAATCGGGTGCAGATAGCAACAGACCAGAATTTAAAAGAATGTTAGCAGAAGCAAGACAGCATCATTTTGATTTATTATTGGTTTGGAGTTTAGATAGATTTAGCAGAGAACCCTTACTAAATACCTTGAGTTATATTGAGCAATTAAAAAATCATAATATTCATTTAAAATCTTACACAGAAGGAATAGATACAAGAGAATTATCTGATACAGGAGAATTAATGATGATAATTTTATTTTGGATTTCAAAAAATGAAAGAGATAAATTAAGTAGGAGAACCAAAGCAGGAATACAAAGGAGAAAGAATCTTGGAGTATGGAAAGGTGGAAGACCATTCAAAACAAAGGGGGGTAATGATTTAGGACGTAGTTAAATAATAACCCTATAAACACGCGTTTAATTAAACCCTTTCTCTTTCTTTTGCTATTTTAATAATAAAGAAAAGAAGAATAATTATTCCTACAACAAAACCAAGTATTATAAAAGGGTTTGAAAACAAACTGCCTTTTTCTTCTATATTATTTATAGCATTTCTACTTTCTATAAATCTATTATTTTTAATTCTTTCTTCTTCTGTCAATGCACTAACAAAAGAAACAAAAAATAAAAGAATAAAAATAAAAGCAAATATTTTTTTCCATTTTATTTCTTGTTTTCTTTTTTGTTTCCTATTCATTAAATCGTGAGGCATTATTACTTCACCACAATCTTTACATTTCATTGTTGAACTTGATTTTCTTCCAAAAGGATAATTTTTTTTTATTCTTCTATGCTTACAATTCATTTTGTCATTAATCTCCAAATAGATTTAATAGTTGCAAAAATGAAAAATAAAATAAATCCCAACCAGAAACTTTTTGCATATATCCCATAAATTATAGCCAAGGCTAAAAAGATTACAAAACTCTTTGAAAATCCAAAACCCATTTAATCCTCTAAACTACGAATTGATTGCTTAAAAATACCAGACATTATTTCAGCGTCGCTTTGCTTTTCTGCTGGAATCCAAACTTCTTTATCTTCTTTATCTGATATTTGTTTACAAACTTCCCAACCTATTTGCTGAAATATTGGTCTTATATCTCCAACTTTATTTTTTTCAGTTGTCATCATTTTGTAAAATTTATAAAAGGATTCTCATATTTATTTTCTTGATTCATAAGATACCAATTCCTTCCAGAAGTTTTAAAACTTTCTATTTGTTCCTCATTATAATATTCAAAGCATTTTTCCTTGATAAAATAAAATTCTGTTTCATAAGGAGAATCAGGATAATACCTATAAAATCTTATGCAGTCATTAATCTCCTCTGATTTTATTTTTATTCCATAAAGAAGAAAGGAAGTATTAATAATCAGTAAAATTAACAAAACAACCATAATTAATTTTTCAAATTTTTCTCTTGCAAAAAAAGGAATTTTATCCCTCATCCGAACATAAACAACTGCAGTTATCCATATTACAATGCAAAGAATAAAAGCAAGATTCATTTAAAATACCTCCAATTTTTTTATTGTTCTCGGTTTACTCCAAAAATAAATTACCATCACAACAATAATTAATATTATAAGACTAAATATTGAAGATTCTAAAGTCCAAGGTATTTTCCATGAATCTTCAATAATTTCTCCAGAAGTTATTACTATTTCTTTTTCATTGCATTTTCCTAATTCACATTTATATTCACAAGTTTCTTGTTTGCTCCAAGCATTTCCTAAACAAACATAAACATCATTTCCATCACATTTCTTTTCCCATTCATTGCATATTTTTGTTATTGTCTGATTTGCACTTGGAGTTGGTGTTGTATAATGACTTCCACCTCCCCCTGAACCACCATTTGCAGGAGGAGTCACTACTTTCTTTTTTCCAAACACACCGAATATTGAAAAATGATTTGTAATTCCATAAACATTATTTCCGTCTGTCCAACTTTCTAATTCTATCCACAAATTAGAAGTTTCATTTAGATAATACATTTTTACTTCTTCATAATCAGACAAATCCAAAGTCATTTTTATTGTTGCATTATTTATAGAAAGATTGGTTGAAATATTAATAACTTTCAAACCAACCTTTCCTTCTAAAATGGCGATAGATTCTACGGCAACAGAATCTACTTTGATAACTGCATTAGTGTTATTATCAACAAAAATGTTTAATTGAACATCTCCACTAATTATAATATTTGACTGGTTTGAATAAAAAATTGTTTCATTAGAAACTATTTGTTCTTGAGAAATTAAAGTAAAATAGTCAGAATGTTCTATTTGATAAAGTTGAAAATCATTTATATATTCTGCTTTTGTTATTGAAATATTAGTGTCTTTATTAAAAGAATTAAAATCAATTCTTCCCAAATATAAATTTAAACCTGAAACATCCTGTGTTATTCCCATTACCGATATTATAACCAAATTATTAGATTCATTTATATATCTTAAATCATCTTCAAAAATATTTCCAGCATAAGCATTAATATATTCCAAATTATCGGGATAAGCAATATTTATTTCATAACCATCCATCTCAGAAATTCCATTTAAATAGAATAAAATAGAATTATTTTGCTGTTCAATTATTAAAGAAGATTGAGGAAATTCACAAGCAATTTCTCTGTAATCATACTCTACCTCATTTTCAACTTCATTACAAGAATTTGAATCATACAAAGTTCTATACCTTATTTGTGTCAAAAAATTATTTAATTGACAACTTTCTGTATTTGACCAAGAACTCCATCCTGTATAAATTAAGTTTGGTGTGCAGAAATCACAGGAAGTTTCTCTATAATCATATTCTATTTCATTTTCTGTTTCACCACAATAATTATCGTCGTATAAAATCCTGCTTCTTATTTGTGTTAAAAAGTTATTTGACTGGCATACTTCTGTATTTGTCCAAGAAGTCCATTCAGTATAAATTAAATTAGGAACACAATAATCACAAGCAATATTTCTGTATTCATAAATAGTTTGATTAGATTCTCCACAATTATTTGAATCATATCTTACCCTGCTTCTTACTTGATTTTGTAAGTCATTGCTTTGACAGAATCCGTTATTAACCCATTCATTCCAATTAGTATATATAAGATTAGGTATACAAGGTTCTTCCTGCTCATAAATTAAAGTAAAAGTATTTGGATGCTCAAATTGAAATACTTGAAAATCTCTTGTAATATATTGTGCTACTAAAAATTGAATCCCTGTATTTTCTGTAATAGGTTCAAAAGTTATTTTTCCCAAATAAACATTTTCTCCTGAAATATATTCATTCATAGACATAACCATAAAATAAATTATGTTGTTGTTTTCTTCAATAATGTGCATTTCAGAAGTAAAAGGATTTCCTTCAATAGAAGAACTTTTGTAAATCAAACTTTCAGGATAAGCAATATTTATTTCATAGCCGTTTAAATCAATAACATTATCTGCATAAAATTTCAAAGTTGAATTTTCCTGAACTACAACTAAAGAAGTTGAAGAAACTATGGAGATTAAACTTATTAACATAAGCAATCCACTACAGATTTTAAGTGTTTTACATAAATTTATTTTAGTTTTCATTCTCCCAACTCCTGAATTTTAACTTCTAATGATATAATAATTAGAAATTCTAAACAATAAACAGCACCAGCACCAGCACCAGCACCAGCAACAGTAGCAACAGCAACAGCACCAGTAACAACACCAGCAACAGCAACAGTAACAGCAACAGTAACAGCACCAGTAACAGCACCAGTAACAGCACCAGCAACAGCACCAGTAACAGCACCAGTAACAGCACCAGCAGCAACAGCAGCAACAGCAACAGCAGCAACAGCAACAGCAACAGCATTTATTTCTCCATATTTAATAAAAATAAAACTTAAGATAATCCAAGATACTAAAAAAGTAATTATTTGAAATGCTCTTAATATTCTAATCTTTTTTTTAGTTTCTTGTGTTTTAGTTTTCATTTCCCTCTCCTATTTTTTTAATTCTTTTTTTAATTACTTCTATGTGTTTTTCCAAGTCCTTTATCATAGCCTGTAAAAATTCTATTTCAATCATTTTCTTTTTTTCCATTTTAATTTAAATAAATCACTCCGTTTTTAATACAACTACAAATACATTTAATTTCACTATCATTCATCTCTAAATTTATAAGTGCTTTAATTATTATCCACCCAACTACTAATATTATCACAATTTTTATCCATTCTAAAACCTCACCAGATGTTTGACCCTTTTTATTCATTTTCTTCTCCTTTCATTTACTCTTACAACATACTTTCCAAAATCATCATAAAACTTCTTCATATCAAAATCATTTCTTTCATATTTGTGCAGATGATTAAGATATTCTTTTTCATAAAACTGCCTGTCTGCCATATTAGCACAGGTCTCTGCCTTGAATAACAAACTTTCAAGATTTTGCTGTATTGATATTTCTAATTGTTTCATTTTCCCTCTCCTTTTAGTTTTTGTTTAAATTCATTTACAAAATATAAAGTATCCTCCATTTGTGTTTCTTCGTTTATTACTCTGCTTTTAATTAATCCAATATTTTCCAAAACTGCTAATGCCTGATGAATTGAAGTAGATGAAGCACCAGTTGTATATTGGAAAAATGCTTCAAGTTTAATTAAAGCAACTTCTTTTTCTTGCTTAATATAATTTAAAATCTCATCAAAAAACTCTCTCCTTCCTCTTACTCTTTTAAAAGATAAATTTAAGTTTCCAATTCTATCAGATTTTCCAATTCTATTAGATTTTCCAATTCTATTAGATTTTCCAATTCTATTAGATTTTCCAATACTATTAGATTTTCCAATACTATCAGAGTTTCCAAGTCGTCTTAAATCATTCTTCTTTTCTTTTGTTTCCATTTTCTTTAAGATACCCTACCCTTTAGGGTATGGGAGTATGTCATTTTAGTTTTTCTCCTGCAAGGGTATCTATTTTCTCTAACCTTGTAACTTCAGAATAACTTCCACTTTTATCTTTCATTTCTTCTTTCAATAATCTTATGAACTTTTTGACATCTTCTACAATTAAATGATTACATTTAGCAGTAGCCATTCCATTTGGTTCGTCTTGAATTATTATTTTGTTTTTTATTTTCTCGCTTAAATTAAATTCTTCTTTTGTTTTCATTTTAATTTTTCTCCTGCAAGTTTATCTATTTTCTCTAACCTTGTAACTTCAGAATAACTTCCACTTTTATCTTTCATTTCTTCTTTCAACAATCTTATGAACTCTTTTACATCTTTTACATCTAAATATTTAATAAGTTTATCATTGTCGTCAAACATACACAATTCATCGGATATTCCTATTTTCTCGCTTAAATTAAATTCTTCTTTAGTTTTCATTTTCCCTCTCCTTTTTCTGAATTGAAGATTTTCTTAATTTTTGATTTAATTAAAATATCATATCCACCAAATTCTTCAGTAGTAATTTCCTTTTTCAATTTCTCAACTTTATTTTTCCATTCTCCTTCTTTTTCCTGATATTTATTTAAAATATATCCAACGGGCATCCTTTGAGATTTATCTTTATGTTCATTACAATAATAATATCCATTCATTAAGGTTGCTTTTGCATCACATTCAGGACAATTAATTTCTTCAGGTAATTCTGCAAATAATTTAAATTCTTTTAAATTATTAATCTCTTTATCTTTTTCAGCGTCGGATTTTTCCCATTCTTTATAGACGGAAAGTTTTACTTCACAAATTGGGCAATAACTAATATCATTTTCGGCATCGTCATATTCTCCACAAATTCTTAATTCAGAATAAAATCCTCTCTTAAACCCTTTTCCACATCCCATTTCAATTTCTTTTATTTTTTCTTTGTTCATTTTCCCTCTCCTTTTTTTGAATTGAAGATTTTGTTTACTTCTTCAAACATTTTCATATCTTGCTCACGAGTTAATTGAATTGCTTTTGAAATTCCTTCATCAAATTTCTCCCCACTGATTTTTGGTAAAAACCTTACATTTGGAAAAAGTGTTTGATATACTTTTATCTTTATTTCACTTTCTAATTGTTCTTTTGTTATCATTTTAAACCCTCCTCAACAACTTTTAATTTCACACCCCAATTAAAAATAAACTCTCCTTTAGCCCCTCTCAAATCAGCCCCACTCAAATTAGCCTCTCTCAAATCAGCCCCACTCAAATTAGCCTCTCTCAAATCAGCCCCACTCAAATTAGCCTCTCTCAAATCAGCCCCACTCAAATCAGCCCAACTCAAATCAGCCCCTGTCAAATTAGCCTCTCTCAAATCAGCCCCACTCAAATTAGCCTCTCTCAAATTAGCCTCTCTCAA